>ERZ1106935.150-NODE-150-length-85554-cov-13.664791_pt1 | contig 85554 bp, 63 predicted proteins | sample MGYA00403666_ERZ1106935 | MGnify/ENA primary metagenome ERZ1106935 (study PRJEB35170, sample SAMEA104062452) | human gut metagenome | biome: human gut; feature: human-associated habitat; material: faeces | place: Denmark | collected 2012-11-20 ... | reverse complement strand
GCCCGTGGGTTATACCCTAAGAGCAAACCACCCTTTTTAAGGGTGGTTCTGATTTTCAAACAACCGTCTGCAATTCCCGTTTGAACCAGAGCTTTGCGTTCTGTCTATGGTCCTTGCGGGTACAATATCCAAGATATTTTGACTGTTAGAAGGAGTCTCATGACGGAGTCCTCTCAGCATACGTCTAAGCCCCAGGTCGAGGTTGAGGCCTCGGGCGGAGATGACAATAAGAGCGCACGCCGCGGCGCCATCTTTATCGGCGTCGTGCTGGTGGGTTATATCGTCTATCTGGTGGTAACCGGGCAGATGGGGCAGTTCTGGGCCGCAATGTCGAGCGTCCAGGCGCCATGGCTCGTTGTCGCGTGTCTTTGCATGTTCATGTATCTGTTCTTTGGCATTGTGGCCTATGCGATCGCCGTCTGGCTCGACCCATATTCGCCCGTCGGCATCCGCGACCTGATTTCGGTCGAGGCGAGTGGCATCTTCTTTGGCAACCTCACGCCCATGATGATGGGCTCGACTCCCGCCCAGATCTACCGCCTGACCAAGGCGGGCCAAAATGTCGGCGAGGCTGGCGCCACGCAGTTCACGCGCTTTATCGTGTATCAGTTTGGCCTCGTTGCCTGGGGCGCTATCCTACTGCTTGCTCGCATGCCGTTTTTTGCCGAGCGCTATGGCGACATGACGCTGCTGTGTGTCTTTAGCTTTGGTGGGCACTGCTGCATCTTGCTGGGCATCTTCGCCGTCGCGCTCATGCCTAAGACCGTCACGCGCGTCGCCCATTGCATCATCAATTGGCTTGAGCGCATTGGTGTCTCGGCCACTAAGATCGAGGGATGGCGCACGTTTGTCGATGGCGAGATCTACTCCTTCTCCGAGAAGTTCAAGCTTTCAGCTGGCCACTTTTCGTCCATGCTGCTCACGGTGGTCATCACCATGCTGCAGCTCGCGTTTTTCTACCTCGTGCCGTATTTCCTGATGCTTGCCTTTGGCCACCATGAGGTCGACTTTTTCTCGGTCATGGCCGCGAGCGCCTTTGTCCAGCTGCTGAGCTCTGCGGTCCCCCTGCCCGGTGGAACTGGTGGCGCTGAGGGCGGCTTTGCATTGTTCTTGGGTCATTTCTTTGGGTCGGCTTCGACCGCCGGCTATCTGCTGTGGCGCCTCATTACGTTTATTGCGCCGACCATTTTGGCTGCGCCCCTGCTGGGCCTTAAGAGTGCCCACAACGAGAGCATCCATGCGCGCTGGGATCGCGTGATGCGCAAGCTCGGTCGCACGCCTCAAACGCCCTCTGCGCCCACTAAGCCCCACCCCACGAATGCTGTTACCGTTGATCCCAAGAAGCAGGCTCAGAAGGCTTCTGGGACCGCTAAGCCGGCTCATAAAGCCTATGTGCGCCAGACAGGCGACGGTATTCGCGTATCTCCGTCGGCACTCAATAAGAAGAAGCACCCTAAGTCGCAGTAGGGTAGTCGTGCGTTCTTCATGATGCGGGGCATATTTGTGCTGTATGGGGGATAATCCTCTTACGTAGATTATCTCTCATCTGTTGATGAATGCTCGCATATCGAAGGGACATGCCCATGGCAACCAGCAAACCGCGTCTTGACCGCCGCATCGTTCGCAGCCGCAATGCCATCCTTTCCGCTTTCGAGCGCTTGCTCATGGAAAAGCCGCTGGCAGACATTACGGTGAGTGCCATCGCGCGCGAGGCCAATGTCGACCGCAAGACCTTTTACGTTCACTTTGGCACGGTTGACGGCCTGCTCGATGCCATTGCCGTCGATGTGGTGGAGATGATTGTCGACTCGGTCGAGAAAACGCTTGCTTCCATGGACGGCGACACCAACGAGCGCGCCCTGGGCGCGGCGGCGACCTTCTTTAAAACCGTTAACGAGGCACTGTGCAACAACTTGGTGCTCAATCGTCAGCTGATCGAGAACATTCCGCTCGATGATTTTATGGCTCGTCTTCGTGCGCCGCTCGAGCACGAGATTGCCGAACGCGATCTGCTGCCCCAAGGTCTCAAGGACGAGATGTTCGACTACTATCTGGCGTTTTTGCTGTCGGGTATTATCGGTATCTATCGCACGTGGGCGCTGTCTGACGGCTCGGTTCCTATCGAGCGCGTCTCTGAGGTCGCCAACGACCTGACTCTCAACGGTCTGTCGAGTCTGGAATCTCGCTTCGAATAGCATCGATAATTCAACAACTTATAGAAGTTGCGGTGGAATAGGGATTGTTTTGGTTATTGGAAGGCCGTTCTGGTCCCTATTTCACCGCAACTTAGTAAAACTGTTTTGATGGTAAGGCGGAGCAGCCTCGAAGATGAGCCTCGAGACTGCTCCGCCTTATTTCTGAGCGTTTGTCGTGTGAAGCGGCATTAATCGCCGTTTTTGAGTATGCGGCCCTGTTTTTCGAACTTGTGCATGTCGCTATCGGCCATGCCCTGCGACTTGTCCTCGTGACGCTTGGCGTATAACGGATCGTCGGAGTCGTTCCAGATGCGGTCGGCGACAGGTGACCATGCCTCGGCGGCAGCCTGGGTCTTTTCGCGCAGCTGCTCGGGTGACTCCTTCTCGATTAGGTCGGTGCTCATTGCGCCACTCTCGGCGACCATTTTGGGCAGCACGTCGGGATTCTCGAGCATGGGGCATGGTTTGAGGTAGTTGTCGTTGAACGGCATGTTTTCGTAGTACTTCATAAAGAGGGGAGAGCGCAGCGCGTCGAGTAAGCTCACATCGTGGATGTTGGCGTTTGAGTAGTGGATGAACACGCACGGCTCCACGTCTCCGGCGGCGTTGATGTGCAGGTAGCGGCGGCCGCCGGCGATGCATCCGCCTACAAACTCGCCGTCGTTTTGGAAGTCGAGCGTAAACAGCGGCTTCTTCTCACGCATTTCGCGGATAAAGTGATACATGTGCTCGCGCTGCTCGGGCGTGGGCATGAGCTCGGAGGTTGCATTTCGGCCAACCGGCATAAAGTGGAAGTACCAGCAGAAGAGTGCTCCCTCGTCGATCATCCAGTCCATGTTCTCCTCGGTAGCAACCGTATCGGCATTGGCGCTGGTCCAACAGGTGGAGATACCAAATGGCAAGTCGCGCTCGCGCAGGAGTTTCATTGCGTGCTCGATCTTTGCGTAGGTACCCTCGCCGCGACGGGCGTCGGTGGTGTGCTCATTGCCCTCGGCGCTGATGGCGGGGACAAAATTACCTACGCGAATCATATCGTCGCAGAAGGCCTCGTCGATCAGCGTGGAGTTGGTAAAGCAGAGAAACACGCAGTCCTGATGTTTTTCGCAAATTCTGATCAGGTCGTGCTTGCGGACGAGCGGCTCGCCGCCGGTATAGATGTAGATATGCGTACCGAGCTCTTTGCCCTGCGTAACGATAGAGTCGATGTCTTCGAACGAGAGATTCTGCTTGTAGCCGTACTCGGCGGCCCAGCAGCCCGTGCAATGCAGGTTGCAGGCGCTCGTGGGATCGAGCAGGATGGCCCACGGAACGTTGCACTGGTACTTTTCGCGGTTCTTTTCCTGCTCTGGCCAAGCAAGCAGGTTGGCGTCGACAATGAGGGTCTTAAGCAGTTTGGTTCGCATCTGGGGATTAAGGCTGAACACACGCATGATTAGGTCATACCAATTGCCGCGGCTCTTGATGACATTGGTGAATGCCTCTCGCTGTACAGGAAATACGCGATTGGGGACCAGCTTGTTCACGAGGTCCATGATTTTGTCGATGTTTTCTTGCGGGTTGTCGTCGAGATAATCGATGAGCTTGTTAAGCGCTGCACGCTCTGCTGACTGTGTAAGCGACATGGGTATATCCTTTCACGTATGCTTATTGTGTGATAATACCCACTTGTAGATTAAACGAAGTCTAAAGATTTGTAATGTGTCTATTCAACGAATCAATTTAATTTGGGGTGAAGCGTTATACGCCGACACCTTCTAAGTTGCGGTGAAATAGTGTCAGATGGGGATGCGGACGATTTCTTGGGCCGCGCCTAGGCGTATCCATTGGAATCCTCCGATGCGCCTTCGCACGCTTGCATGACCTCGATACCATGCGAGCGTGCGAACTCGACGAGCTCTGCGTTGCGGGCGTTTATGGTGCCGAAGGCGGTGGGGCACACGATAAGACGCACGCAGTGGACGAGGAGCTCTTTGGCGCGGGCTATGGTTTTATCCCCGATCGGCTCGAAGGCGCGCTCGGCCACGCATTCCGTCGCCAGGTCGCGCGCGAGCTCGCAGTCGATGTCCCCTTCGTGCAGAACGCCCGCGTAGAACGCCTTGCCCTGCCGGATGAGCTGGCGAAACAAAGCCGACCCCGTACCTGCGCCGGCGATGACGAACGTGTGCGCATCGCCGTGTGGGCGCCCAATTTCCACGCTGCCGAAGCGCTCGTTGAAGGTGCCATGTTGAAGGCCGTAGAGCTCGCCAATCGTCTCGCGCGTGAATATGTCCTCGGGTGCGCCGGCGCGGAAGACCCGGCCGTCCTTCACGCAAATCACCTTGTCGGCGCTTTTCTGCGCGAGCTCGAGTTCGTGGATGGACATGATGACAGCCACATTCCGCGATTTCGCAAGGTGGCGAAGTATTCGCAGCAGGTCGATCTGGTAGCGGATATCGAGATACGACGTGGGCTCGTCGAGCACGAGCACACGCGGATCCTGCGCGATGGCGCGTGCGAGCATGACGCGCTGGCGTTGCCCGTCGCTTATCTGCATGAAGTCGCGCTCGGCGAGCTCTTCCACATGTGCGGTTTTCATGGCCTCATCGACCCGACTATGGTCGTCGGGCGAGAGTGTGCCCATTCGCCCGGTGTAGGGATGCCTTCCCGCCTCTACGATATCGCGGCAGGTGAGGAGCTCGGTCCGGGGGCGATCTGTCAGCATAACGGCAAGGTTCCTTGCGAACTCCGCCGTCTTCCATCGGGAAATCTCCCGACCGTCGAGCTCGACCGCGCCGGCAAGCGGTGCCAGATGGCGTGTGATGGTTTTCAAGATGGTCGACTTGCCCGAGCCGTTCGGCCCGATGAGCGCCACGACGTCGCCCGCGCGAACCTCCAGATCGACGCCTTCGACTACGACCTTCTTGTCGTAGCCCGCCGACAGGTCGCTTATGCGGAAAAGCGGCGCTCCGTCAGCCTGCGTTTCGACCGGGGTTTCGAGGTTCGACTCCCCTCCGAGCGTTTTGGGCCGCGGCACGAATTCCCCCATCTACCTCACCCGTTTCTTCAACATGAGTGCGATAACCACCGGCGCGCCGAAGATGGCGGTGATGGCGCTGATGGAAAGCTCGACGGGGGAGAACAGCGTGCGCGCGATCAAATCGCAGCCCGCGCAGAAGATGGCGCCTCCCAAGAAGCACGCAGGAATCACGCGGATGGGCTTCGACGACTTCAGCGCCGACTTAACGAGATGCGGAACCGCGATGCCTACGAACGACACCGGACCAGCGAACGCGGTCACGCAGGCGGAGAGCATGCTCGCTAGAAGGACGAGCACCACTCGGAAGCGTGCGACGTTCACGCCGACGCTTTTCGCGTAGGCTTCTCCCAGCTGGAAGGCGGAAAGGGGCTTCGATATCGCGAATACGCATGCGCTCACGGTGATCACCACGACCGCGATGACCGCGACGTCGTCCCAGCTCGAACCCGAGAAGCTACCCAAAGACCAGTTGTGCAGGTTCACGATGGACTGGTCGTCGGCGAAGGCGATGAGGAAGTTCGTCGCCGCCGAGCAGATGTATCCCACCATGACGCCCGCCACGATGAGCATGGCCATGGAACTTATGCGCCGTGCGATGAGGAGCACGAAGCCGATGGTGATAAGCGAGCCCAGAAACGCTGCGACCACCATGGCCGGCGAGGACATGGCCTGGTTCGCGCCCAGAAGTACGATCATCGTAAGCGCGACGACGAACTTTGCGCCCGAGGAGACGCCCAAGATGAACGGGTCGGCGATGGGGTTGTTGAAAAACGTCTGCAGCAGGAACCCGGAGAGGGAAAGCGTCCCGCCGAGAAGCACGGCTGAAAGCACACGCGGCAGGCGAATCTCCCAGATGACTTGGCTTTCCATGGAATTGGCCGCGCCGCCCGAAAGGATACCGGGGATGTGGTCTGCGGGCACGAGCACGCTCCCGATGCACAGGTTGGCCCCGACGAGCACGATGAGGGCAACAGCGAGCAGCGCCGTCACGACGCGACACCGCGCGGCGCGCCCCGATTCGTCGTATGTCATGGAAAGCCGGCTTCTCATGACGCTAGCCAAGCTTCCTCAGATAATGGAAGTCGCTCGCGTCATCGCCGGTGAACGCCCCGTGCAGCTCGTCGATAATGTCGGCGGTAGAAGTCATCTGCTGGTACATGTCGGCGCTTGTGACCCAGACGTTGCCATTCTTCACGGCTTTGAACTGCGACAATAGCGCGTTTTTGCCTACAAAGTCGTTCAAGGTGGCAACCGATTTGTCGATGGCGCCGTTGTAGACGATGATGTCGGCATCCTTCGCCGTCGCGTAGAAGCGCTCCATTTCGAGCGTTACTGACGAACCTGACGTCGACGCCGTCTGCGCGTCATCGAGCGCGTAGCTGCCGCCTGCAAGCTCGATCATCTGCGCCACGTAGTCGCCCGCCCGCCGCGTGACGGCGGCCCCGTTCGAGTTAATGTAGAAATACGCCACGGTTTTACCTGACGACGCGAGCCTCGACGTTTGCTCGACGCGGGCCTTCTGCTCGTTGAACAGGTGCGCGGCCTCGTCTTCCTTGTCGAATAGGACGCCGAAAAGCTTAATCCACTCGACGCGCCCGAGTGCTTCGGGCTCGCTCGACGACTGTTCGGTGAGCACGACGAGCCCGAGCTTCTGCAGCTTTTCCTTCACATCGGGCGTGTGGTTGATCATGGTGTTCTCGATGGCGAGCGTGCAGCCCGAGGCCGATATTCGCTCGTAGTCGGGCGCGCTGTACTTGCCGCCGTAGGCGATCGCCCCACTTTCGAGTGCGCTTTTGAAGCCCACGACCGAGCAATCGTCGGCCTTCGTGCCCGACATGATGATATTGTCGTTCGCATCGAGCGCGTCGACCAGGCACATCGTCGCCGACGACACGAGGTACACCTTGTCGGCGGGGCGCCTTATGACCGCGATGTCGGAGCTCAACCCATCAGGTACCTTCGCATCTTGCGGCACCACGAGGAAGCGCTCCCCGTTCGAAATGCAGATAAGCCGCAGGCCGCCTTCGTACTCGTCGACAGTGAAGTGCTCGGCGTATTCAAGCTGAAGCGTCCCCGTCGGCTTCCAGCCGCAGCCCAAATCGGTGTTGTGGAAGTCGGCCGCGGCGTTTGAAGCCGTTCCCGCAGGGGAGCCGCCGCTTGCTTCGTCGCCCGATTTCTCCTTCATGGTGGATGAATCGAAGTGGAGCGTGTAGTCGATGGTGTGCGGCGTCGACATGGCGACGGTCTCGGCCGACACGGCGATGTCCTCGTCGAGCGTGACGGGTATCTCGAACGTGGAGTTGCCGCCGTCGTTTACGGGCGCGTAGTCCACGCCGTTGACGGTCATTTTGTCGTAGTTCGAACTCGACCAGGTGATGGTCGCGGTGTAGGTGTCGCCATCCTTCACAATTGTGGTGGGTGAGGCGATGCTTGCGCGCCCTGACCCGCCGGAAAGCGAGACGCTCACAGTGTATTCCTGAGAGCCTGCCGTGCCACCGGTCTCGTTCGGGCTCGCACTGCACCCCGCGAAGGGAAGCGCGAGCAGGGCGACGAGAACGCAGGCGATCGCGCGCACCGCGATGCTGCGACGCTTCCTGCTTTCCCCCTTGGGAAGAATCGACCGCATGGCGTTACTTCAGTGCGTCGGCGCGCAGATCGACGCCGGCGGATTCGAACACGAGCGTGCGGTCGTACCACTGCTCTTTTCTAATACTCCACGCGGCGCAGGCGGTGTCCTCGTCGAGCGCTTCAACGGGCACGTCGTAGGTGTACTTGCCTTCCGCGTTTTCCACATAGGGGATGAAGTCGGCCTCGCTCGCGGCGGCAGCCTCGTCGCCCGTGCCCATGAAGAGCTTGCCGTAGCCCGTGCCGGAAAGCGTCATCACGCAGTGCATGGAGCCGTTTTCCACGATGAGCTGGGCGTCCACAATCCTGAACATGTTCGAGCTGGAATCTACGGTGATCGGATAGGTGCCGTCGGCCACCTTGTCGGCGGTGATGGGGGCAGCGCTTGCGCCCTCGGGCGCATCGGCCGCCTGTTCGGTCTTTTCCTGGGAATCGGCATCGCCTGCCTTTGCGCTGTCGATTGAATTTCCGCCGCAGCCGGCGAGCGAGAACGCGAAAAACGCCGCTGACAGGGCGAAGGCGAGGGTTTTCTTCAACATGGAGGGGTTCCTTTCAATCGCTTCGACCGCCCGCGCCGTGCGGTGGGCTGACGGGATGCGAATGCAACGGGCATGCGCCGTCAGTCGGGGAAGGCGCATGCCCGTTGCACGGGGACGCGACCGGCGCCCCCGTGCGCGGCGAGTTTACAGCTTGGCGATGGCGTCGTTCACGTGCGAGACGTAGATTTCGTCGACCGCGACGTTCTGTCCCAGACCCTGGAGCAGGCACGTCACTTCGAAGCCGGCGGCCACGAACTTCGCAGCCCAGCTGTCGGGGTCGGTCTCGTCTGCCATGTCGTTGTTCGCGTGGTCGCCCGCGACCACCATGAACGGCGCGAGCACGGCCTTCTTGTAGCCTGCGGCGCTCGCGGCGGCGATAACATCCTCGCAGGTCGGTTCAGCCTCGACGGTGCCGACGAAGAACTGCGTCAAGCCCTCGTTCTTAAACACTTCCTGCATCTTGGCATAGTCGGCGTTGGAATCGGCTTCGGTGCCGTGACCCATGAGGCACAGCGCCGTCTTGCCATCGTCGAAGGACGCCATGTTCTCCTTAATGGCTGCGGCCACCTTCTTGTAGTCGTCGTCGGAGGTGAGCAGCGGGTCGCCGAGCGAGATCTTGTCGAACTTGTCGGCGTACTTGTCGAGCTCGTCTTTCACGTCGGTGTATTCCAGGCCACCCATGAGATGCGTCGGCTGCACGACGATTTCCTTCACGCCGTCTTCCACGCAGCGGTCGAGCGCCTCGGTCATGTTGTCGATCGTGATGCCGTCGCGCTTCTTCAGCTTGTCGATGATGATCTGCGCGGTGAAGGCGCGGCGGATGTCGTAGTCCTGCCAGTACTTCTCGCGGATAGCGTCTTCGATGGCGCCGATGGTAATGTGGCGCGAGTCGTTGTAGCTCGTGCCGAAGCTCGTGACGAGGATGACCGGCTTCACGGCCTTCTCCTTTTCACTCGATTTCTCGGAACTCGCGGAGGTGTTGGAGCAGCCCGCGAGCGCGACTCCGGCGAGCGCGACGGCTCCGGTTGCTGCGGCGCCCATGAAGCCGCGGCGTGACATCTGGTCGGACATGGTTTTTCCTTTCCTCGGTTTGCCGGTCCCCCGGCGACAGTTGCTTGTCGGCACAAGCGAAAGAAAAGCGTACCCCTCGGGGTTCACAAGGAGCTAACGCCACGGCGATGCCGTGAGGAAAAGGCGAAGCAGTCTGGCTTGGGGCGCGAGGCGGTTCGCCCGCGCGTCCTATACAGTAATGTCCCTTGCCCAGGATTCCCACCTGGTTCCCTCCGCAAGCCAGCGCGGGCTGTGCGGGCGCCGCGCCGGTCATTTCCTTTTATCCGATTGTCATATGCTCGTTGCCGAAACTTTTACTATGATAGTGGGCACTTGTGAACGTGTCAAAGCCAGGGCGGGCGGCATTGCGCCTCCTGCCTGCGTATTTGCGCCGATTGCCGCTGCGGGCGCCGTGTTTTGCCCGCTGCGCGAATGGCGGCGTAAACGGTTGCGATGAGAAACGGGAAGGGAAGGCTCGGATGATTCATATCGTTGGCGCAGGCTCGGGCGCCGCCGACCTTATCACGCTGCGCGGGGCGCGCCTTCTGCGCGCGGCCGACGTGGTCGTTTGGGCGGGAAGCCTTGTGAACCCCGAGCTGCTCGCTGAGTGCAAGGAATCCTGCATCGTCTACGACAGCGCGCACATGACCTTGGAGGAAGTGCTCGACGTGATGTGCGCGGCAGATGCGCGGGGCGAGGAAGTGGTGCGCCTGCACACGGGCGACCCGTGCCTGTACGGCGCCATCCAGGAGCAGATGGACGCGCTCGACGCGCGCGGCGTGGACTACGAGGTGGTGCCCGGCGTGTCGAGCTTTTGCGGTGCCGCGGCGGCACTTCGCCAGGAATACACGCTGCCGGGAATCAGCCAGTCGGTCGTGATCACGCGGCTTTCCGGACGCACCCCCATGCCCGCGGGCGAGGGCATGCGCACCATGGCGGAAAGCGGCTCGACCATGGTCATCTTCCTGAGCTCGGGTATGCTCGCCGAGCTTTCCGCCAAGCTTTTGGCCGCGGGCCGCAGCTCCGACGAGCCGGCGGCGCTCGTGTACAAGGCGACCTGGCCTGAGGAGCGCGTGGTGCGATGCACAGTGGGCACGCTCGCTGATGCGGGCGCGCGAGAGGGCATCGACCGCACGGCGCTCGTGGTGGTGGGCCGCGTGCTCGGAGCTCGCGGCGGGCTTGCGCACAACGGCGCGCAAGCGGAGTCGTACGAGCGCAGCAAGCTTTACGACCCTTCTTTTGCCACGGGGTATCGGAAGGCGAGCAGCTAGCGTGGCCTTCGAGCACTACATATATACCGGGACGACCCGCCTGCGCTGCGGTTACACCACGGGGAGCTGCGCCGCGCTCGCGGCGAAGGCGGCCTGCGAGATGCTCTTGTCACGAAAGCCCGTCGGCCTCGTTTCGATCGTCACCCCCGGTGGGCTGCCCGTCGAGGCGAACGTGGTCGACGCATGCATCGGCGAGGGGTGCGCCCAGTGCGCCGTGCGAAAGGACGCAGGCGACGATGCCGATGTGACCGACGGCGTGCTCGTGTACGCGCGCGTGGAACATGCGGGTTCGGGCACGGGTGCTGCGGGCAGCAAGGACGTGCCCGCGCACGAATCGGAAGTTTCCGTCGATGGCGGCGTGGGCGTGGGGCGCGTGACGTTGCCCGGGCTCGAGCAGCCGGTGGGGGCGGCCGCCATCAACGCGACGCCGCGCGCGATGATCACTTCGGCGGTGCGCGAGGTGTGTGCCGCGCACGGCTTTTCTGGAAATATTGCTGTGACGATTTCGGTACCCGAGGGCGTTGCCCTTGCCGAAAAGACCTTTAACCCGCACCTGGGGATAGAGGACGGCATCTCCATCCTGGGTACGACGGGCATCGTCGAGCCGCGCAGCCTCGCTGCCTTGCGCGACAGCATCGAGCTCGAGATCCGGCAGCATGCGGCTATGGGGCGGCGCGGAGTCGTGCTCACGCCTGGCAACTACGGCGGGCAGTTCATCTCGGGGCATTTTCACCTAAACGGTGCGCCGGTGGTCTTCATCTCCAACTTTGTGGGCGATGCGATTGATTGCTGCGTTCGCGAGGGATTCACCAATGTCCTTCTTGTGGGACACATCGGCAAGCTGGTGAAGGTCGCTGGCGGCATCATGGACACCCATTCGCGTACCGCCGACTGCCGCGCGGAGATTCTGGCCGCCCACGCGGCCTTGGCCGGCGCGGGCGCGAAGACCGTGCGCGAGATCATGTCGTCGGTCACGACCACGGCGGCGCTCGAGGTAATCGAGGCCGCCGGCGTGGGGGACGCTGCGCGCGCCTCGCTCGCTGCGGCAATCGAGGACAGGTTGCGCCGCCGCGCGGCGGACGCATGCGACATCGCCGCGGTCGTGTTCGACGCCGAGCGCCGCGAGCTTTTCCGCACGTCGGGCGCCGAAGCAGTTATCGGGGAATTGGGGGCGACGTATGAGTAAAGGCGTGCTGTATGGGGTGGGCCGCGTGATCGGCTGGTCGGGGACGAAGGTGGTCATGAAGGCGCGCCGCTCGCTTGCGGACACGAAGCGCATCCTTCGCGAGGAGGGCGCCTTCGACGGTGCCGAGCTCGTAGAGGACTGTGGTCTTCCGGGCGAGCGCGTGTACCGCTCGCTCGACGATGTGCCCGATCGGGGCAGCTACTTCTCGACGATGGTAGTGCGCTAGATGAGGATTTCCTGCATAGCGTTCACTGAGAGGGGGTATGCGTTGGCGGAGCGCACCGCACGCGCGCTTTCCGATTGCGCGCAGACAGGTGAAGATGACCCTGGCTGGAACGTTTCCGTTTCGCGCGGGTTCGGCGAGGGGAAGGCCGACCTGCGCGCATGGACGGCGCTCGCGTGGGAAGCGTCGGACGCGCTTCTGTTCGTCGGCGCGGCGGGCATCGCCGTGCGGGCGATCGCGCCGCATGTCGCCTCGAAGGCAAAAGATCCCGCGGTTGTGGTGATCGACGAGGCGGGGCGCTTTGCCGTCCCGCTTTTGTCGGGGCATTTGGGCGGTGCGAACGAGCTTGCGCAAACTGTGGCACGCGCGGCAGGGGCCATCCCCGTCATCACAACGGCGACCGACGTCCGCGGCGTGTGGGCGGTGGATACGTGGGCGCGCTGTGAGGGGCTCGCCGTTTCGAATCCCGAGGCTATCAAGCGAGTGTCGGCGAGGCTGCTTTCGGGCGGGCGCGTGGCGCTCTATTCCGACATGCCGATTTCGGGACAGCCGCCTGAGGGGGTTGACATTGCGTCCGACCGCGCTCGGGCCGATATCGTCGTGTCACCGTTCGCTGGCGCGAATGCAGGTGCGTTCGTTCGCGCGGCGGAGACAACGGGCGAGGTCGTGCCCGCCGGTGAAACTGGGAAGCCAGCGTGCGTGCGGGCGCAGGCGCCTGCGCCCGAGCCGCTTCGCCTTGTCGTGCCCTGCATCGTTGCGGGCATAGGGTGCCGTCGCGGTGCGTGCGCCGAAGCGATCGGGGAGGCGTTTCTTCTCGCGTGCGGGCAGGCGGGCATCTCGCCTTCGGCCGTGCGCGAGGCGGCGACGATCGACGTGAAGGCGCACGAGGAGGGTCTGCTCGCCTTCTGCCGCGCGCGCAATATCCCGCTTACGACGTATTCCGCAGAGGAGTTGTCGCAGGTCGAAGGCAGCGTTTCGCCATCTGATTTCGTGCGCGCGACGGTGGGGGTCGACAACGTGTGCGAGCGCGCGGCGCTCGCGGACGGGGGTAAACTGATCTTCCCGAAGCTTGCTCACGGCGGCGTGACCGTCGCGTTTTCCAAGGTAACTATCGAACTTTCGTTTAAGGAGCGGTGATGGGAAAGCTCTTCGTGGTGGGGATCGGCCCGGGCGGCCCCGACGGCATGACGATTGCGGCTCGGCGCGCGCTGGAGGCGGCCGACATCGTTGTGGGGTACACGAAATACGTGGAGCTCGCGCTCGCCGCCGTGCCCGACGCGGCGCATCTCGCGACGCCGATGATGCACGAGGTCGAACGGTGCCGCCTGGCGCTTTCGCGCGCGCAGAGCGGAGAAGCCGTGGCGCTCGTGTGCAGCGGTGACGCGGGCGTGTACGGCATGGCGAGCCCTGTGCTGGAGCTTGCGGAGGACTACCCCGATGTAGACGTGGAAGTTATCGCCGGGGCCACCGCGGCTCAGAGCGGGTCGGCGGTGCTCGGCGCCCCGCTTGCCCACGACTTCGCGGTCGTGTCGCTCTCCGACCTGCTCACGCCATGGGAGGTCATCGAGCGCAGGCTCGCCGCCGTGGCGAGCGCCGACTTCTGCATCTGTTTGTACAACCCGCGCAGCAGAAAGCGCGCCGACAGGCTCTCACGCGCGGCGAAGATTATGCTCGAATGGAAGGCCCCCGACACGCTCTGCGGCTGGGTACGCAACATCGGGCGCGAGGGGCAGCAGTCGGGCATGTGCAGGCTCTCTGAGCTGGGGGAGATCGACGCCGACATGTTCACCACCGTGTTCGTCGGCAACGCGGACACGAAGCTCGTAGGCGGCCGTATGGTCACGCCGCGCGGGTATCGGGAGATTCCATGCGAAAGGTAACGATCATCGGGGCGGGGCCCGGAAACCCCGACTTGCTCTCGCGCGCGGCGCTCGACGCGATTGACATCGCCGACGTGGTCATCGGCGCTCATCGCGCGCTTGCCGGCATCGACGTGCCGCCCGACGTGGTGAGATGCGAGCTCGTGAAGACGGCGGACATCGCCGCCGCGCTCACCGATGCGGCGTCGTGGCAGCGCGCCGTGGTCGTGATGACGGGCGATGTGGGGCTGTTCAGCGGCGCGCGCCGCCTGGTGGAGGCGCTCTCCGGCAACGCGCAGGTGGACGTGCGCGTCATTCCCGGCATAAGCTCAGCGTCGTATCTCGCCGCGCGCCTCGCGCGTCCATGGCAGGATTGGCGCTTTGCGAGCGCTCACGGCGTGGCGTGCGACATCGTGGCCGAGGCCGAGCGCGCAGGTGAGCTCTTCCTCGTCACGTCGGGCGGGGAAGACCCCTCGCGGCTTTCCGGCGAGCTTGTGCAGGCGGGCTTCGGGGACGCGCGCGTGACGGTGGCCGAGCGCCTGTCGTACCCCGACGAGCGCATCACCTGTGCGACCGCAAGTGAAATCGCAGGTCAGACGTTCGACGACTTGAACGTGATGCTTATCGATTTCGCAGGCGGCGCCGGGTCGCCTGCGGGCTCTAGCGCAGCCTCCGAGGCGCCGGCCGGCGCGTCTGCGCCCGCGGCGGCTTCTTCCGCGGTGGACTCTGCGGGCGCATCCCGCGCCGCGAGCTCCCGCTGGCCGTACGCTTCCTCGGGCATTCCCGACGAGCTCTTCATCCGCGGTGACGTTCCCATGACCAAGCAGGAGGTGCGAGCCGTCGCGCTCGCGAAGCTGCGCCTTACCGCGACCGACACCGTGTGGGACGTCGGCGCCGGCACGGGGAGCGTGTCGATCGAGGCGGCGCTCGTCGCGCGAGCGGGGTCGGTATGGGCGGTCGAGCGCAACGCGGCCGGCGTGCGGCTCATCCGAGAGAACGCGGATGCATTCGGGTGCGGCAACGTGTATGCGGTCCCCGGCGTCGCTCCCGAAGCGCTTGCGAAACTGCCCGTCCCCGACGCCGTGTTCGTCGGCGGGAGCGCGGGCGAGCTTCCCTCCATCGTGGAGGCGGCGCTCGAGAAGAATTCGCATGTTCGCCTGTGTGTGCCATGCGTCACCATTGAGACACTCACTGAGGCGTGCGCGCTCCTCTCGGGTTCGCGCTTTAAGGGGTTCGAGGCGTGCCAGTTGTCGGCCGCCCGCGCCGAGGCTGTAGGCTCGCATCATCTTATGAAGGCGCAAAACCCCGTGTTCCTCGTCAGCGCGCGTGGTGCAGGTGGGGAAGGCGGTGCCCGGTGAGCACGTCCATCCCGCGCTTCATGGTCGCTGCGCCCTCGAGCGGGAGCGGCAAGACGGTCGTAACGTGCGCGCTCCTGCGCGCGCTCGCGCGCCGCGGCCTCGCATGCGCGGCCTTCAAATGCGGCCCCGACTACATTGATCCGCTCTTTCATCGCCGCGTCGTGGGTGCGCGCTCGGGGAACTTAGACGGCTTCTTCACCGACGCCCCGACGCTGCGCGCCCTGCTCGCACGCGGCGCCGCGGGCGCGGATGTCGCGGTTCTCGAGGGGGTCATGGGCTTCTACGACGGCATGGCGCCCGGCGTGGCCGACGCGAGCAGCTACCAGGTTGCGCGCGACACGGAAACGCCGGTCGTTTTAGTGGTGAACGGGCGCGGGGCGTCTTTATCGCTCGCCGCCGTAATCCGTGGCATCGCCGAGTTCCTGCCTTGTGCGAACGTGCGCTGCGTCGTGCTGAACAAGACGAGCGCCGCTGCCTGCGCCTACGCGAAGCCTGCGATCGAGAAGCACACGGGCGTCGCGGTTTTGGGTAATATCCCCGCCGACGAGGCGTTCTCGCTCGAAAGCCGGCATCTGGGGCTTGTGACCGCCGACGAAGTCAAGCAGCTCTCCGCGCGCATCGACAAGATGGCCGAGCTGGTGGAAAAGAGCGTCGACGTCGACCGCTTGCTCGAAATAGCGGCGACGGCACCCGATATCCGCGAGGATCCTTACCGGTTGGAGCCGATCGCGGGAGCGCGGCCCATCATCGCCGTCGCGCGTGACGAGGCGTTCTCGTTCTACTACGAGGAGAACCTGCGCGCGCTCGAGGACCTGGGTTGCGAGCTGGCCTTTTTCAGCCCCCTGTGTGATAGCGAGTTGCCCCGGGGGACAAGCGCCCTCTATCTGGGGGGCGGCTACCCGGAGCTCCATGCGCGGCAGCTCTCCGAGAACGCGCCGATGCGCGAGGCGATGCGGCGCGCGGTTGAATCCGGCATGCCGACGGTCGCCGAATGTGGTGGGTTTCTGTACCTGCAGCGCGAAATCTCCGATAGCGAGGGGCGGCGCTGGCCTGTTGCGGGCGCCCTTGAGGGCGCAAGCGAGAACGGGGGAAGGCTGTCCCATTTCGGGTACGTGGAGCTCACTTCCCAACGCGACGGGCTCTACGGGCCGTGCGGCACACGCATCCGCGCGCACGAGTTCCACTACTGGCAGTCCACCTGCCCGGGCGGCGACTTCTGGGCGCAGAAGCCCCGGCGCGACAAGGGCTGGCCGTGCATGACGACCACCCCGTCCCTGGTTGCGGGCTTCCCGCATGTGTACTATCCTGCGAACCCCGACGTTGCGCGCGCGTTCGCGTCTGCCGCAGCGTCGTTCGCAGAGAGGAGACGGCATGGCTGAAGCAACCGAAACCGCGCTTGCCAGCATCCGCGAGGAAGTCGAGCGCGCGTTCTCGTCGGCGCCGGGCGCCGTGCTCGAAGCCGCGCTCTCCCGCATCGCGCCCGCAGACGAGTGCGCCCGCGCCGCCGCGTACGCCGCGTGGGACTCCATCGCGCACCCCTTGGGGGGATTGGGCGACTTTGAAGACGCCGTCGCGTGTATCGCCGCAGCTCAGGGGAGCGCCGAGGTTGCCGAGTTTCCCCGTGCGCTCGCGGTATTCTTCTCCGACAACGGGGTCGTTGCCGAAGGCGTGTCGCAAAGCGGGCAAGACGTGACGCGAGCCGTCGCGCGCAACATGTGCGAGGGGGCCACGAGCGCCTGTCGCATGGCGGCGTTCGCGGGTGCCGAGGTCGTGCCCGTCGACGTGGGTATGGCCCGGGGCATAGAAGGCGCGCGCATGGTGCGCGCGAACGTACGGCGGGGGAGCGGCAACATCGCGCACGGCTCCGCTATGTCTCGCGATGAGGCCGTGCGCGCGATCGATGTCGGAATCGCCGTCGCGTGCGGGCTTGTCCGCGCCGGCGTGCGCCTTCTCGCCGCGGGCGAGATGGGCATCGGCAACACGACCACCTCGGCGGCGGTGGCCGCAGTGCTCATCCGGGCGGACGCGCGGAGCCTCGTCGGGCGCGGCGCGGGGCTCTCGGACGCCTCGCTCGCGCGTAAGCGCGACGTGGTCGAGCGCGCTATCGACGCGAACTCGCCCGATCCTGCCGACCCGATCGACGTGCTCTCGAAGGTGGGCGGCTTCGACATCGCGGCGATGTGCGGCTTCTACCTGGGGGCCGCGGCCTCGAAGGCGCCGGCGCTCCTCGACGGGGTCATATCCTGCACGGCGGCCTTGTGCGCGGCGCGCCTGTGCCCCAACGCCTTGGGCTACCTCGTGGGCACCCACGCATCAAGCGAACCCGCAAGCCAGGAGCTCCTTCGCGAGCTCGGCATAAAGGCACCCCTCGACGCAGGCATGCACTTGGGCGAGGGCGCGGGCGCCATGGCGTATCTGCCCCTTCTGGATTCGGCGCTGCGCGTGTACCGGGATGGGAAGACGTTCACGGCGACTGGCATGGCTGCTTACGAGCATTTCGAGGCCGGGAAATGACGGTGACGCTCGTCATCGGCGCCGCCGCGAGCGGCAAGAGCGCCTACGCCGAGTCTCTGTGCCTCGGGCACGACTGCCCTCGCGTGTACCTGGCAACGATGGGGCCCTTCGGGGAAGAGGGCGCCCGCCGCATCGCGCGCCATCGGGCGCTGCGCGAGGGCAAGGGGTTTTCCACCCTCGAGCGCACGCGTGACGTGGGCGCCGCAGTGCCCGGGCTTCCGCGCGGCTGCACGCTTCTTTTGGAGGACGTGGGCAACCTGGTTGCAAACGAGCTTTTCGCGGAAGGTGGCTTGTCCCCACGTGACCCCGACGCAGTGGCGCGCGAGGTGCTCGGAGGCATTGAACGGCTCGCTCAGGCCGCTGCGTATACGGTGGTTGTCACCGTCGACGTGTTCGCCGATGGGATGCGCTACGATGAGGGGACCGAGGTATGGAGGCGCGCGCTCGCGCGCGTGAACGCGGGCGTGGCGGCGCTGGCCGACCGCGCAGTCGAAGTGGTATGCGGGATTCCCGTGTGGATGAAAGGCGAAGGACCTACAAGGTGAAGATAGCAGAGGCAATCGGCGCGGCGTTCGGAACGTTCTCGCGCATCCCCGTCCCGAAATCGGCCTGGACCGATTTCGGGTCAACCCATGCGCTTGCCGCGTTTCCCCTGGTGGGCCTTGCGGAAGGCTTCCTCATGACGGCGTGGGGGTACATGGCGAACCTGTTCGGCGTGCCCGCGACCATCGTCGCGGCTGTGCTCGTGGCGCTGCCTGTGGCGGTGACGGGAGGCATCCACCTAGACGGGCTCTGCGACACCTCCGATGCGCTTGCAAGTTGGGCCCCACGCGAGCGAAAGCTCGAGATCATGCACGACCCGCGGGCGGGCGCCTTCGGGGTCATCGGTGTTGTCGTGTACCTTATTCTGCAGTTTTCCCTGTTCACCGCGCTGCCGCTTACGGCGGGGACGTTCCTTGCGCTTCTGTGCTCGCTCGTGTTCTCCCGCGCGCTTTCGGGGCTCGCCGTTGAATGTTGGTCTGCCGCGCGGGCGGACGGCATGGCCGCGGGGCTCTCGCCTTCGAAGAAGCGCGCGGCGATCGTCGTGCCGCTTTGCGCTTTCGCTGCGGCTTCGGCTGCAGGGATGGTCGCGTGCGCTCAGGCCGTCGGCGCCCTTATGGCGGTGGCGGGGCTTTTGGCGCTCGCGTGGTATCGCCATGTTGCCCTGTCCCGCTTCGGCGGGGTGACGGGGGATTTGGCCGGATGGTTTCTGCAATGGGCCGAGCTCGCGATGCTTGCCATGCTGGTGGCGGGGGGCATGCTCCTATGATGCTCGTGGTAGGTGGCGCGCATTCGGGGAAGAGGACCTTCGTGCGCGAAAAGCTCGGGTTCGCGGCGGACGATTTCGTCGACGCGGCGCAGCTAGCGGAGGGCGGCGTGCCCGCGGCTTTTGCCGGCCGCGTCGCGTACCGTGCTGAGGAACTCGTACGCGCGCTCGACGCTGACCGGGCGCTCGAGCGGCTGATCGGCTTCGACGCAGTGATTCTGTCCTTGGTCGGCTCGGGGGTCGTCCCCATGCGTGCGGAAGACGCCCAATGGCGCGAGCGCGCGGGGCGCCTGGGATGCGCGCTCGCTACGCGCGCCGACGTCGTCGTGCGCATGACGTGCGGGATCCCCCAGGTCATCAAAGGAAACCTTGCCGATGCACCTCGAGGGACGCAGGGCGCGGGCGCGCCTTTGGAAGTCGTCTTTGTGCGCCATGGTGCCACGGCGGGCACGGAAGACCATCGCTACAGCGGGGCGGGCACTGACGAGCCCCTGTCGAGCGCGGGCGAGCGCGCTTTGCGCGATCTCGAGTGCGATCGTGACGTGTTCCGTGTTATCACGAGCGGCATGGCCCGCACCGACCAGACGGCGCGCATTCTCTTCCCGAACGCGGAGCTTATGGCGTGCCCCGGTCTGCGCGAGATGGATTTCGGCGACTTCGAGGGGCGAAGCGCCGCCGAGCTTAAAGAGGATGTGCGTTACCGCGCCTGGGTAGACTCCTGGTGCGAGACGCGCTGCCCGCATGGCGAGGGCAAGAGTGATTTCACCAGCCGCGTCGTCGCGGCGTTTCGGGAGGCGTGCGAATCGGAGCGCGCCCAGGGGAGTGGGCGCGCCGTCTTCGTCGTACACGCGGGTACCGTGAAAGCGCTGCTCTCCGAGCTAGCTGTCCCGAAAATGGGATACTTCGACGTGCATACCGAGCCGGGTGGTGCATGGGCCGCCACCTGGGATGGGCGCTGCCTTCGCGACGTTCGCCCCGCTTCGGGGGGCGATGCCCGGTGATGACGATTCTTGCCGTCGCCGCCGGGTTCGCGGTCGACCTTGCCTTCGGCGACCCGCGCTGGCTTCCCCATCCCGTCGTCGCCATGGGGCGCGCGATCACGTGGGCCGAAGGCCGCCTGCGGGACGCATTCCCGCAAACGTCCGCGGGCGCGCGCGCCGCAGGGCTTGTGCTCGCCGTGGCGCTTCCGCTTGCGTGTGGGCTTTTGACCTGGGGAATCCTGCATCTTTGCGGCATGGTTCACTCCGGCTTGCGCTTCGTGGCCGAGGCATGGGCGAGCTATCAGATTCTCGCGGCATGCGAGCTTCGCCGCCAGAGCCTGGCCGTGGTCCGCGCGTTCTCGAAGGGCGGCCTTGTCGCGGCGCGCGAAGCCGTCGGGCTCATCGTGGGACGCAACACGTCTGTTCTCGACGAGCAGGGCGTGGCGCGCGCCGCCGTGGAAACCGTGGCGGAGAACGCGAGCGACGGCGTCATCGCGCCGCTTTTCTACCTTATGATCGGGGGTGCGCCCTTGGGCATGGCATACAAGGCGGTGAACACGCTCGACAGTATGGTAGGCTACAAAAATGAGCGCTACATCGACTTCGGCTGCGCCTCGGCGCGCCTCGACGATGCGGTGAACTGGATTCCCTCGCGCTTATCGGCCCTGCTCATGATCGCCGTGTGCCCGATCGTCGGGCTCGACGCGCGCGGGGCGGCGCGCATCTGGCGCCGCGACAGGCGTCGCCATGCGAGCCCCAACTCGGCGCAGACCGAGTCAGCGTGCGCGGGCGCGCTCGGGCTGCGCCTGGCGGGACCCGCGGTGTATTTCGGCAAGCTCGTTGAGAAACCGACGATAGGCGACGCGTCCCGCGAAATCGAGTGGGGCGACATCGCACGCGCGACAAGGCTCATGCTCGCCGCGTCCGTATGCGCGCTCGTCGTCTTCGGCGCCGCGCGCGCGGCGGTCGTGCTCGCCGTGGGGGCGATGGCATGAGGGAAGACCACGCCGCGCCCCAGGCTGCCGGGGGAATCCTGCGCGCCCGTACGCATGGGGGCAGCTCGCAATCGCTCGGCATCGCTTGCGAAGGGGGCGCCTCCGACCTCATTGACTTCTCGGTGAACGTGAATCCGGCAGGCCCCTCGCCGCGCGCCGTCGCCGCAGCTTGCAAGGCGCTTTCTCGAATCGACGCCTACCCCGATAGGGAAAGCCTCGCACTCGTTCGCGCCCTAGGGCGCGCCCAGGGCATTCCCGAAGATACTATCGTCTGCGGCGCGGGCGCGTCTGACATCATCTGGCGGCTCGCCGCGGCGGTACGCCCGAAACGCATCGTCGTGTGCGCGCCGACGTTCTCTGAATATGCGGAGGCGGCATCGTACTACGGTGCATGCGTGCAGGAGTTCCCGCTCTCCGAGGCGGATGACTTCGACGTGCCCGCCTCCTTCGCCCGCGCGATCGAGGGGCCGGGAGACGTGGCGTACCTCTGCAATCCGAACAACCCGACGGGGCGCCTCGTCGACCCCCGCGTGATCGATGCCGCGGCTTGCCGCTGCGAGCAGGTGGGCGCGCTGCTCGTCGTGGACGAGTGCTTCCTCGGATTTGCGCCCGACGCCCGCGAAAGGAGCGTGGCCGCACGCGCCGCGTGTTCGCACCATGTGGCCGTGCTCTCCGCGTTCACCAAGCTCTACGGAATGGCAGGGTTGCGGTTGGGGTATCTGATCAGCGGAAACGCCCAACTCATCGAGGGGATTCGTCGGGCGGGGCAGGCGTGGCCCGTCTCCTCGGTCGCCGAGGCCGCGGGCATCGCCGCCCTGGAAGACGTCGAATACGTCTCGCGCACGCGCGATGTATTGGCGGGCGAGCGAGCGTGGCTTTCCCACGAGCTCTCCTCGCTCGGGCTTTCCGTCGTGCCGTCGGATGCGAACTTCCTTTTAGTCCGCACGCCGGCGAAAGACATCCCCGAGCGCCTGTATAAACAGGGGGTTTTGGTCCGCACGTGCGACTCGTTTTCGATACTGTCCCGTTTCTGGTGCCGCGTCGCCGTGCGCACGCACAAGGAGAATGCCCGGCTTGCGATGGCGTTCAGCCGCGCGCTTCGGGCGGAAGGTGCATCGGGCGAAGGCGAACCCGACGAACGGGGCGGCGCTTCTTGCAGCGGCGCTATGGCGGGCGCGGATGGCCGAGGCTCGGCGAAGGAGGTCGATACCCGTGGGTAGGGCGAAGCCCATCATGATCCAGGGCACCATATCGAACGCGGGGAAGAGCCTGCTTGCGGCGGGGCTGTGCCGTGTGCTTTCGCAGGACGGCCTGCGCGTGGCTCCCTTCAAGAGCCAGAACATGGCGCTCAACAGCGGTGTCACGGCCGACGGGCTCGAGATGGGGCGCGCTCAGATCATGCAGGCCGAGGCGTGCGGCATCGCGCCCGACGTGCGCATGAACCCCATCCTGCTCAAGCCCGAAAGCGATCACCGAAGCCAGCTCATCGTGGCCGGCAAGGCGCAGGGAGCCTTCGCTGCGAGGGACTACTTCGCGCGAAAGAAGGCGCTCATGCCGCAGATTTTGGAGGCGTTCGATTCGCTCGCGGAGGAAAACGACGTCATCGTCATCGAGGGCGCCGGCAGTCCCGTCGAAATCAACCTTGCCGAAAACGACATCGTCAACATGGGGCTCGCGCGCGCCGTGTCCTCCCCCGTGTTGCTCGCGGGCGACATCGACCCAGGCGGGGTGTTTGCCCAGCTCTACGGCACGGTCGCGCTCCTTGCGCCCGAGGACCGCGCGCTTTTGCGGGGGCTTGTGGTGAACAAGTTCCGCGGCGATGTGGAAATCCTGCGCCCGGGTTTGGCTCCGCTCGAGAAAATGTGCGGGGTTCCCGTCGTGGGGGTCGTGCCGTATCTTACGCTCGACCTGGACGACGAGGACTCGCTCGCGCCGCGCCTAACTGCCCGCGAGGCGCGCGGCGTCATCGACGTCGCCGTCGTGCGCCTTCCGCATCTGTCGAACTTCACCGACTTCGACCCGCTTTCGCGCGTGCCCGGCATGGGCGTGCGCTACATTTCCTCGACGACCGATCTGGGCCGACCCGACCTGGTGGCGCTTCCCGGCTCGAAGTCCACGGTCGACGACGCGCGCTGGCTTGCGGCTAGCGGCATCGGAGCCTGTGTACGCGCGCTTTCGGGCGCGGGCACGCCGGTGCTCGGCATATGCGGAGGCTACCAGCTTTTGGGAGACGAGCTTTCGGACCCGCACGGCAGGGAAGGCGCTGGCACCGCGCGCGGGCTCGGGCTCATCCCTGCAAGTACGGTGTTCAAGGAGGAAAAGCGCCTCGCCCAGTCGGAGCTGCGCATCACGGGCGCCCAAGGCGCGTTCTCGGTGTGGAACGGCATGACGGCGCGTGGGTACGAGATTCACGACGGCGAAACGACCGTCTCCTGCGCCCCTGCGGGCACGATTGGCGGCAAACCAGAAGGCGCGGCCTGCGGAAACGTGTTCGGAACCTATCTCCACGGCCTGTTCGACGAACCGGGGGTGGCACTCGCCCTCGCGCGCTCGCTCGCGCGCATGCGCGGCCTGCCCGAGAGCGTCGTGGGTGCTGAGGGCGCGGTGTCCGCGGCCGATCACCGTGCGCGCGAGTTCGACCGCCTGGCCGACTCCGTGCGCGGGGCGCTCGACATGGAGTATGTCTACCGCATTATCGAGGAGGGCGTATGATCCACGTGTATCATGGCGACGGCAAAGGCAAGACCACGGCGGCGATGGGCCTCGCCCTTCGCATGCTCGCCGCAGGCCGCCGCGTCGTCGTCGTGCAGTTCCTGAAAGACGGCGAAAGCGGGGAGGTGCGCCTGCTCGCCGAGCATTTCGGCGTGCCCGTGTTCGCGGGGAAGGCGTCGGACAAGTTTACCTGGTCCATGACGTCGGAAGAACTTGCCGCGACGCGCGAGTTGCACGATGGGAACCTCGCTTCCGCGCTCGCCGAGCTCGAGGGCGCGCAGGAGGGGCTGCTCGTGCTCGACGAGGCGCTCGACGCGCTTTCGAAGGGGCTTGTCGACGAGGCGCTCGTGGACCGCGCGCTCGATATGTCCGCGCGCGGCGTCGAAGTAGCGCTCACCGGGCGCGCGCCTTCCCGCAAGATCGTGGAGAAGGCCGACTACATAACCGAGATGCGGTGCGAGAAACACCCCTACGAGCAGGGGATATGTGCAAGGGAAGGAGTGGAGTACTAGATGGATTCCAAGGAGATGGCGCCCGGCGACATCGAGCGGCGCAGCTTTGAGATCATCACCGAAGAGCTCGGCGGCCGCACGTTCCCGCCGCTCGAAGAGCCCGTCGTGAAGCGCGTCATCCACACCACTGCCGACTTCTCGTACGCCGATTCCCTCGTGTTCACCCATGACGCCGCGCACTGTGCGCTCGACGCACTGCGCGCAGGGGCCACGGTGCTCACCGACACGAACATGGCGCTCGCAGGCATAAGCAAGCCCGCGCTCGCGAAGATCGGCTGCCAGGCCGTGTGCTATATGGCCGACCCTGATGTCGCCGCAACGGCGCGCGCCGCGGGCACGACTCGCGCCGTTGCGAGCATGGACAAAGCTTGCGGCATCGAGGGTCCGCTCATCGTGGCCGTCGGCAACGCTCCCACAGCACTTCTGCGCCTCGCCGAGCTCATGGACGCGGGGAAGATCGCGCCCGCGCTCGTCGTTGGGGTGCCGGTTGGGTTTGTGAACGTGGTCGAGGCGAAAGAGGAGCTACTCGCGCGACGCGTTCCGGCCATCGTCGCGAGGGGTCGCAAGGGCGGCTCGACCGTGGCGGCCGCCATTATGAACGCGCTGCTCTACCAGATCACGCGCCCAGGCGGCCCGAAGTGACGGCCCCCGCATCCGCGCCGGCGCTGCGCATCTTCGCCGGCACCACCGAGGGCCGCCTTCTGTGCGAATGGGCGAGCGGGGCGGGAATCCCCGCCCGTGCCTACGCGGCAACCGAGTACGGAGGCGAGCTTTTGAGCGAGCTTCCGGGCATCGAGGTGCATGCGGGCAGGCTCGACGAGGCCGACATGGAGCGCGAGCTTTCCGGCGCGCGCATCGTCGTCGACGCCACGCACCCCTTCGCTACGCTCGCAAGCGGCAACATCCGGGCCGCTTCGCTCGCCGTGGGTGCACGATGCCTGCGCCTTGCGCGCCCGGCCGAGTCGCTGCCCAAAGGCGTCGTGTCGGTCGCGTCGATCGCCTGCGCGGCGCGCTTTCTCTCCGAGAGCCCGGGTCGCGCGCTTCTCACGACGGGGAGCAAGGAGCTTGCTCCCTACACGCGCGTCGCCGATTTCGCGGAGCGCTTCTTCGTGCGTGTGCTCCCGCTGCCCGGTGCTATAACGAAGTGCATCGACGCGGGGTTTTCGCCGTCGCACGTCATCGGCATGCAGGGGCCCTTCACCCGCGAGCTCAACGAGGCGATGCTTCGGCAGGTGGGCGCCCAGTGGCTTGTGACCAAGGACTCGGGAACCATAGGCGGCACGGCCGAGAAGCTCGCCGCCGCGCGTGACGCGGGAGCGCGCTGCATCGTGGTCACCCGTCCCGCCGAGGGAGGCGGGGCCCTTTCGCTTCGGGAAGTGGAAGACGCGCTCTTACGGGAGTTCGCGCGCTAGGCGCTCGCCGCGCCTAAGCGCCATCCTGCCCGCGAGGAGGAGCGCCCCGAGCAAGCTCGACCCGTACAAGCCCGTCATCCACCAATAGCTCGAGGACGACGCCCGGAACTGGCGTAAACAGCCCTTCAATGAGTTGCGGTGAAATAGTGTCTGTTTTTGCTGCTTGATAGCATATTCAGTCCCTAATTCACCGCAACTTGTTGGTGGTGGCTTACTGGTAGCGTAGGCACTCCACCGGGTCGAGCTTTGCGGCGCGGCGAGCGGGGTAGAAGCCAAAGATTACGCCGATGCCGACGGAGACGGCGAAGGCCAGCAGCACCGTGGCGATTGAAAAGCTCGGTGTGATTTGCCCGCTGGCACCGAGCTCGCCGAGAACCCCTGATCCTGCGGCAAACATCGCAAGAGCCCATGCCAGCAGATAACCAATCAGGACACCCAATAGTCCGCCGGTGACGCACAGCGCCGAGGACTCGGCCAAAAACTGGGCGGTGATATCGCGACGACTGGCGCCCAGAGCGCGGCGGATGCCGATCTCGCGAATGCGCTCAGTCACGTTGGTGAGCATCATATTCATAATGCCGATACCGCCGACAAGCAGCGAGATGCTGGCGACAGCACCCATGATGAGCGAGAACGCGCCCATAAAGGAGTTGAGTGCATCGATGGCGCTTTTCATGGATGTCGCCGATACACTGTCGTACTCATCCTTCTCCGCGATGCCCTTCATCGCGCGCACCTTGGACTCGATGGTCTTACAAAGCTCATCCATGTCCGTGCCCTCGGCGGCAAGTGCCGTCACGCTGGGGAATGAAGGATTCTCGTCGCCAAACAGCCCGGAGATGGTTTCGCGTGGCATATACAGCGTGAGCGAGCCCATGGAGTCGCTGCCGCCATCAATCACGCCTACAATCTGCACCTCGCCGTTGGACACCTTGATGGTTTTCCCCAGCGCATCCTGTTCGTTGCCGTACAGCTGATCGGCGCCGTTGCGGCTGATGAGCGCCACGCGCGAGCCTGATTGGGATTCGGCCTGGGAATAGGTGCGCCCCGCAACGAGCTTGCTGGCCCCCACGGCGTCGAGCATGTCGCTATCGACGCCCTGCGCCATGACGGTATAGCTTTTATCGCCGGTCTTGTACTCGGTGTACGCGCTGTCGACAATGCCAATCTGCTCTATCTGCGGCACCAGTTTTTGAAGCTTCTCGATGTCCGACTCGGTGAGTTCTTGCGACGAATAGATTTGCACCATGCGTGCCGCATTGAGGCCCAGACTGTTGACCAGGCTGTTTTGGATGCCGCCGATGAGCGACGTCATGGCGATAACCGAGGCGATGCCGATGACAATGCCCAGGATGGTGAGCAGGCTGCGCCCCTTGTTGGCCTCGAGCGAGTGAAGGGCTTCCTGGATAAGATCGCGGGCGCTCATGCCACCACTCCTTTCGGCGGGTTGGCGGAGGCGGAAATCATGGGCAGGCTATCTACGGCGCTGCGCAGGGTCTTCGGTGCATGTGGAATATACGCGCCGTCGTGAATGCGACCGTCGCGGATGGTCACGGCACGGTCGGCCTCGGCGGCGATGCCGGGGTCGTGTGTGATGAGCACGATGGTTTTGCCGCGCTCCTGAAGTCTATGGAAGGTCTCCATTACAAGCGCTCCGGTAGCGGAGTCCAGGTTTCCCGTCGGCTCATCGGCCAGGATGATGGGCGGGTCATTGACGAGGGCGCGCGCGATTGCGACGCGCTGCATCTGGCCGCCCGAGAGCTCGGATATGCGGTGGTCCCAGTGGTCGACCGGTAGCGTGACGGCCTGCAGCGCGTGCACGGCGCGCATCTCGCGCTGGCTACGGGGCACATTGGTGTAGGCCAGCGGCAGCATCACGTTTTCGATAATCGACAGGCGCGGCAGCAGGTTGAAGCTCTGAAAGACAAAGCCAATGCTCAGGGCGCGGACTTCGGTGAGCTCGTCATCATCGAGCTCGGCCACGTTGAGCCCTTGCAGGTAGTAGTCGCCTGCCGTTGGCTTATCCAGGCAGCCTAGGATGTTCATGAGCGTTGATTTGCCCGAGCCCGAGGGGCCAGTGATAGCGACGAATTCGCCGGGATTTACCGCCAGGCTCACGTTGTGCAGGATGTGGCCGCACCCCGCCTCGCTCTCAAAGATGCGGTGCACGTTGCGGATGTCGATAACGGGACGCATTACATGCCCTCATCGTCAGACATACTGCCCGAATCCGCGTTGTGGCCGCCGTCAGCTGTTGCGTCAGCTCCGGTGTCCATGACGAGGGTGTCGCCATCGCGCAGCTTGGTAACCGGCACGTTGGGGTTGATCTCGTTGCCCTGGTCGTCGCGCTTGACCTGTGTCTTGCCGACTACGGCTTCGTTGTCGTTTTGCGTCACGACGGTCACCTTCACGCGACGGGTTTGCTTGCCCTCGTCATCAGTCGCCACGTTGACGTAATAGTGTTCGCCGTTTTCGGTCATGAGCGCCATCGTCGGCACCATCACCACGTCGTCGAGCTGCTCGGTCACCACCGATACCTCGGCCGTCATGCCCGGCTTCAGGCGCGCGTCGGGCGCCTCTATGAGAATGTCGACGTTAAAGGTTACGCTGCCGCCGCCACCGTTGGCGGCGTCGGAGTTTGCCACCGACGCGATAGCCGTGACGGTGCCCTGGCTCACGATATCGGGAAACGCAGGATACGTGACGTTGGCGCTCTGCCCAACGGCGATCTTGGCGATGTCCTTTTCGCCTACCTGCACGGTCACCTTCATCTTGGATAGGTCAGCGATTTGCATGCACTGCTTGCCGCCGCTCGTATCGCTTTCGCCCATGATCATGCCGCCTGTTACCGTGGCGCCCACCTTGGCGTTGAGCTCCACGATGCTACCCGAGCTCGGGGCTGTGACCGTACGGCTGGCTGCCTTGGCGTTCGCCTGATCGAGGTTTGCCTGGGCCGATGCGAGGTTGCGCTGCGCGGCCGATACGGCGTTCGTGTCCGCTGATGCGGCGGTGATGCCAGCCGCAGCGGAAGTTCCATCGACGTCCGTTGTTGGGATGGCCTGCGCGGCAGCTGCGGCTTTCTTCGCGTTAGCGAGGTCTTCTTGAGCGGCAGCAACTGCACGCTGCGCCTCGGCAACGTTGCGATCGAGCTCGTCGTTTTTAATGGTCATAAGCACGTCGCCCTCGCTGACGGATTGGCCTGCCTGCACGTTGATCGAATCGACCGTACCGTCGACAGAAGGGGAGACCACTGAGGACGAAATGGGTTTGAGCTGGCCTTTCGCCTCGACCGTTGTGGTAAACGTGCCCTCGGTCACCATGTCGGTCACAGGCCCGCTAGCGCTCTGAGGCTGCGCATTGATAACCAGGGTTGCGACAATGGCAATGAGCGCGATGGCACCTACGACGCCGGCGGCAATACCGCGTCGAATCAGCTTTTTGCGTCGACGTTCGGCACGTTTTGCCTTGAGCTTGGCATATGCCTCTTCATCGGAAATCTCGGTCGCATCGTTCGCGCGTCCGCTCTGCTTATCGGCATGTACGTTTGTAATCAGAGTAATCGTTTCGGTGACATCTTCGGGCGTGTGCTCGGTATCATCCGGGCCCGGGGTGATGGTGGTGACATTCGGCATAGTGTCTCCTTTATAGAAAGAACCTCGATAATTATATGCGCCTACCGGTTGGGGCGGGCGCATAGGACGGTTTCTTTCGGAACTGTTAGATTGGTCGCAGCAGCTCCACGTTGTAGGAATGCGCGCGTTGCACTACGAGTGGACAACCACGCACAGGCCGACTTTGATGCAATCGTGCAGTGCCTTGGCATCGGCCAGGCGCAGGTTGATGCAGCCGTGGCTACCGCACCATTTATAGGACTCGGCATTATCGAAGCTCTTGTCGTTTTGCCAGGTGGCATCGTGGAAGCCGATCATATTGCCCTCGAACGGCATCCAGTAGCTCACCGGGCTCTCGTATTTGGGCTTACCGGTCTCGGGGTCCTTGGCTCCGATCAGGGTGCTGCCGCCGTCGTTGCTGTTGATTTGCCACACGCCCTCGGGGGTGGCGTCTTCGCCCGGTTTGCCGGAAATAAAGTTGGCCTCCCAAACGATATTACCGTTCTCGTCATAGTAGCGCGCGTGCTGCTCGGACAGGTCGACGTCGATATACGCCTTCCAGTCGGGCTCTCCCTTTGCGGTAAAGGTGTCGGCCTTCTGGGAGTACTTGATCTCGATCTCGCCGGTCTGCTTGTTGTTAATGGCGTCCTCGACCTGCTTGGCGAGCGAGCTGCTGTCGATGGACCAACCAAAGTCACCGCCTTCGACGGCGCACTGCTTGCCATCGGCGCGCGTCCACCAGCGAGTGGAGCCCACGGTATTAAAGCCGTTGGCGAGCTCGGCTGCCCAGCTGCTGATCTGCGACGTATCGAGCGTGGGGTTGGCCGGATCGGCAAAGCTGATCCACTGCAATACGGAGCTGCCATCAACTTTACCGGCATCCTCGCCGTTGAGCTTGAGGGTCACGTTGACGCCCAGGAAGTTGTTGGCGGCATCGCATGCGGCCTGAATCTGATCATCGGTCAGCGTTCCATTGAGTGGCTCATAGGCATCGTTGCCGAGCTTGGAAAGATCTACGGTCTCGGCTAGCGAGGCAAGCTCGAGCTCGGCATACTTAATGACATGCTCGCGGTTGAGTTTTTCATTGGAGCGCGCCTTCTCGACGGTAAACTTGCCGGCCTGTTCGTCATAGGAGCTATTGGCCTCGAACGTGCCCGAACGGCCCTCGTTAAACTCGTCGATGGCGGCGCCCAGATCCTTCTCAAACTGTTTTTGGTTGAAGGCGTCGGAGAGCATGGACAGGTCGACGTCTTGATCAAGATCGACTTCGTTGGAGGTAGCGGTTGTTTTGGTCTTGCCGCTTAAGGATTCCACAAGGCGGACCGGCCATACAAAGGCTTCGTTGTGGCTGATGATCTCTTTTGCGGCAGCTTCGCCGTCGACAATGGGCTCATCGGACTCAGGCTGATAGATCCAGCTAAAGTCATCGCCTGTCACGGTGAGCTTATAGTGCTTCCATGCCGAGTTGACCTTGGTGGCGGCAGACGAAGCGTTGGAGAACGAGACGTCGACGCCGGCGATGGTGGTGTTGGGGTAGGCTACCTGCGAAAACGCTACGACGCCTACTATATAGACAATGACGATTAGACCCAGGACGACAAATAACGCCGTCTTTTTGCCCGACTTATTGTTCTCGGCGGGTTTGCGCGCGGGGCCGCGATCGCCTCGAGCGTGCGTGGGGGGCTGCTTGGGCGCATTGCCGTTTGCCTGGCGCCGCTGACGTTGTTGACGCTGCTGTCGCTGTTGGTTCGGGCGTTGAGAAGCGTTTGCTGCACTACGCTGCTGACCGTGGCTCGGCGCGATAGGACGCGGCGACTGAACGCCGCCGGTGTGCCTGCTCGGCTGCTGCGGATCGGGAATCAGTTGAGTTCGATCGTTTTGCGACATCGTATGCATATCCTTCGATTTTCGCCTTGCGGTTCATCGTGTTTTTACTGGGCTTGCATTATAGCGATTGCCCTACTGTTTGTGGTACGGAAACGGTGGCATTCGAAAGAGCTGGGACAAATGTCCCACTATCGAGTCGTTCAGGGTCACTACCCGCACACACCGCATTTTGCACAGGCCGAAAGTGCGGCCGGAGCCTGCGCGATGCCGCCCTTTGCCGTCTCGCGCAGCGTTGCCGGCAACGCGTGACCCACCGAGAGCATGACATGTGCCATCTGGTCAAACGGCACCAGGCTCTTAATGCCTGCGAGGGCGAGTTGTGCCGAGCTAAAGGCCGCTGCCACGCCGATAGCGTTGCGGTTTTGGCAGGGCACTTCCACGAGGCCACCGACGGGGTCACAAACGAGACCCAGCAGGTTACTTAGCGCGATGGAGCTGGCGTCGAGCGCCTGCTCGGGCGTGCCGCCGAGCATCTGCACCAGCGCGGCGGCTGCCATGGCGGCGGCGCTTCCGACTTCGGCCTGGCAGCCGCCCTCGGCGCCGGCAACGCAGGCGCTCGTGGTGAGATTGAGGCCGATGGCGGCTGCGCAGTAGAGCGCGTCCATGACCTGTTCGTCGTCGAGCTGCAGGCGCTCGGCGAGCGCAAGCACGCAGCCGGGCACAACACCCGCTGAGCCTGCCGTGGGGGCGGCGACGATCACGCCCATGGTGGCGGAGCGCTCGAGCACGGCCATGGCGCGGGCCACGGCGTCGGTCTGAACGGGGCCCATCAGGTTTGCACTCAAATCGTTGCGGCCGGTGGCTTCGACGAGCTTGGCCTCGCCGCCGATAAGCCCGCCGAGTGAGCGCAGCGGATTTGCGAGGGGGGCCGTGGTCTCCTCGCGCATGACGTCGAGCACGCGGCGCATGGCGGCGACGGCGTGGGCCTCGCCGGTCAGACGCGCCTCGCGAACGGCCATGACGGCGCCGATGCTGAGCCCCAGTTCCTCACACGCATCGAGCAGCTGCTCGCCGTCGTCGAAGATTTCCTTGGCCGAGACGCCGGGGGAGAGCGACGAGGCAGAACCGGGGAGCTCGATAAAGGTCGCGTAATCAACATTGTCGAGCTTGCGTAGCATCGGGATAACGGTGTCGTCGGGCGCGCCGTCGGTCTCAAAGACGGAGTAGGCCTGGCCGCCCACTTCGGTGCGGTAGGTGCGGCAGAATGCGATGTTCACGTGGGCGTAGGCGAGCAGGTTGGTGAGCGCGGCGAGTACACCGGGGACGTCCTTGTGCGCCACGAAGAGCGTGGAATACATGCCCGAGATGTCGACGCCGACGCCGTTAATGCGGCTGATGCGCATCTTGCCGCCGCCCAGGCTCTCGCCGCGGACCTGAGCCGTGGCGCCCGTGTCGTCGACCATGTCGATATCGACGGTATTGGGGTGGATGGAGGCGTCGTCGCCCTTGATGTCAAAGTGATATTCGAGGCCCTGTTCGCGAGCGAGGTCGAAGGCCTGCTTGATGTTCTCGTCATCGGTGTCGAGGCCCAGGATGCCCGCGACGAGCGCACGGTCGGTGCCGTGGCCGCGGTAGGTGTGGGCGAAGGAGTTCCACAGGCCAAAGGTGACTTTGGTGATGCGGCCTTCCAGCAGGCTGGCGGCAACTTGGGCGCAGCGCAGGGCGCCGGCGGTGTGCGATGAGCTGGGGCCGACCATGACGGGGCCCAAGATCTCGAATGCCGAGGTCGTAGCTAGTGTTTGCGGCTTGCCTGCCATGGATGCTCCTTATCTATCCCGTCGTCCCGAGGGGCGGGGCATACTCTGTCCCGCCGTTCCGAGGGCTTTAGTATTTGGTCGCCTGCTCGGACAGTCCTGCTCGCACGGAGGCCACATTAAGTGGCCTCCGGCTCGTGCGGAACTCGCGATCGACCAAATACTAAAGCCCTCGGAACTTAGGATACATGGTTGGAGTCGCTCTGCTGCAAAATTTATCGGCCTGTGATTTATTCCATGTCCCAGGTAGGCTCATCTTCACCACCTTTAAATAAAAAAGAAGTACCGGTTGGGGCCGGTACTTCTTTTGGTGCGTTGTTATTTGGCTGTAGCTTTTCGAGTTAGCTTACAGGCCACAGGCTGCTTTGAGTTCTTCGACTCGGTCGGTCTTCTCCCAGGTGAAGTCGGGGTCTTCGCGGCCGAAGTGACCGTAGGCTGCCGTCTTTTCGTAGATGGGGCGACGCAGGTCCAGGTCGCGGATGATGGCGCCCGGGCGCAGATCGAAGGTCTTCTCTACGGCCTCGACGATCTTGGCCTCGGCAACATGCGCGGTACCGAAGGTGTCGACCATGATTGAGAGGGGCTTGGAAACGCCGATGGCGTAGGCAAGCTCGACCTCGCAGCGGTCGGCCAGACCGGCGGCGACCACGTTCTTGGCGACCCAGCGCGCGGCATACGCGGCGGAGCGGTCAACCTTGGTGCAGTCCTTTCCGCTAAAGGCACCGCCGCCGTGACGGCCGTAGCCGCCGTAGGTGTCGACGATGATCTTGCGGCCGGTGAGGCCCGTGTCGCCCATGGGGCCGCCCACGACAAAGCGACCGGTGGGGTTCACGTAGATGTCCGCGTTGTCCCACGGCATGTTCTCGGCGGCCATGACCGGGGTGATGACGTGCTCGATGAGGTCGGCCTTGATCTTGCCCATGTCCTCGATCTCGGCGGCGTGCTGCGTGGAGATGACGATGGTCGTGACCTCGACGGGCTTGCCTTCCTCGTAGCGCACGGTGACCTGGGTCTTGCCGTCGGGACGCAGATAGGCGAGGGTACCGTCGTGACGCACGGCGGCCAGGCGCTCGGCCAGGCGGCTTGCCAGGTAGTGTGGCATGGGCATGAGGGTCTTGGTCTCGTTGGAGGCATAACCGAACATCATGCCCTGGTCGCCAGCACCGATCAGGTCGATCGGGTCGGTGGTAGTGCCGGTCTGGGTCTCGAAGGACTCGTCAACGCCCTGGGCGATATCGGGCGACTGCTCGTGGATGAGGCTCATAACGCCGCAGGTATCGCAGTCAAAACCGAATTTGGCGCGGTTGTAGCCAATGCGGCGAATAACGCCGCGGGCGATTTCCTGTACGTCGACATAGGCCTGGGTGCGAATTTCGCCGGCGACGATGACGGTGCCGGTGGTCACGAGGGTCTCGCAGGCGCAGCGGACGTTCTCCACGTTGGCAGGCACGCCGTTGGGGGCGATGTAACCCTGCTCCTGGAGCTCTATTTCTTTGGCGAGGATTGCGTCGAGGACGGCGTCGCTGATCTGGTCAGCGATCTTATCGGGATGACCTTCGGTCACCGACTCCGACGTAAAAACAAAGGACCCGTGTTGGGGCGGGATGGAACGAAGTTCTTCTGACATGATTGTCCTTTCAAAAACGTGTCCCGGCGACCGTTACCATTCCGCCGGGCTCTCTATGCAAGGGCACATCATAGCGCGTAATTCAAACATTCACACCCTTTCCGCACCTACTCATTGGGGACAGTCTTAAATGACTAGCCTTACTCATTGGGGACAGACTTAAATGACCAGCCTTAAACTAAGAAGGTCCCCAAAGACTGGTCGTTTAAGCCCGTCCCCAATGAGTGGGTCGATGCCCTTTGTGCGGAGGTTGCTTTGATGCTTTATACTGATGCGGTTAGACATCCATCCTGCAATCGAGGAGATTTCCATGGCATCAGACGTTCGCGTCCGCTTTGCACCCTCACCGACGGGCAAGCTGCACATCGGCGGCGCCCGCACCGCTATCTATAACTGGGCTTTCGCCCGCGCAAACGGCGGCACGTTCATCCTGCGCATCGACGACACCGACCCCACCCGCTCCACCGATGAGAACACGCAGATCATCCTGCGCGCCATGCGTTGGCTGGGCCTGGACTGGGACGAGGGTCCCGAGGTGGGCGGCGATTTTGGCCCCTACGCCCAGACCGAGCGCCTGGACCTGTACAAGCAGGCCGCCCAGAAGCTTTGGGACGAGGGCAAGGCCTATCCCTGCTTCTGCACCAAGGAGCAGCTCGACGCCGACCGCAAGGCCGCGCAGGAGCGCAAGGACCCCTTCCAGGGCTATCAGCGCCGTTGCCGCGATCTTGATCCCGAGGAGGCCCGCCGCCGCATCGAGGCCGGCGAGTCCTACGTCCTGCGCATCAAGGTGCCCGAGGACCGCGGCGACGTCGTTATCCACGACGCCGTCCACGGCGAGGTGACCTTCGACGCCAAGGAGCTCGACGACTTTGTCATCTTCCGCTCCGATGGCACGCCCACGTACAACTTCGCGACCGTCGTCGACGACGCCATGATGAAGATCACCCACGTCATCCGCGGCGACGACCACCTGTCCAACACCCCGCGTCAGGTCATGGTCTACGAGGCCCTCGGCGCTCCCGTGCCCACGTTCGCCCACATCTCAATGATCTTGGGTGCCGACGGCAAGAAGCTCTCCAAGCGCCACGGCGCCACCTCGGTGGAGGAGTACCGCGACGCCGGTTACCTGTCCGATGCCTTCGTCAACTACCTGGCGCTGCTCGGCTGGTCGCTCGACGGCGAGACCACGATCATCCCACGCGATGTCCTGGCCAGCAAGTTCTCGCTCGACCGCATCTCCAAGAACCCGGCGACATTCGACCCCAAGAAGCTCGACTGGGTCAATGCCGAGTACATCAACGGCATGTCCGATGCCCAGTTTGCCGACGAGATCATGGTCCCCGAGCTGCACGAGGCGGGTCTCATCGAGGGTAATGTCGAGTACGGCGAGGACTGGATCGACGCGCTTGCCGCCATCGTCAAGCCGCGCACCAAGATGCCGGCCGACGCCGTGACCGTCGCCGCTCCCATCTTCGCTACGGCCGATACGCTCGAGTATGACGAGAAATCCGTCAATAAGAGCCTGGCCAAGGAGGGCATGGGTGCCATTCTGGACGCCGCCAAGGCCGCGCTTGAGGGTGTGGACGAGTGGACGGCTGCCAACATCGACGCCGCGCTTGAACCGCTGCCCGAGCAGATGGACCTTAAGAAGCGCGTGGTGTTCCAGGCCGTGCGCGTTGCCGTCTGCGGCAACATGGTGAGCCCTCCGCTGGGCGAGACCATGGCACTCGTCGGCCGCGACGACTGCCTGGCGCGCATCGACCGCGCCCGCACGATGGCGCTGTAATCGCCGCGCAAACGTATGTATCCGAGCCCCGTTCACCCCGAGCGGGGCTCTTGTTTCTGTAGACGTATGGGTTAGGAGGTGCTGGGGCCATGGCCGAGCAACTTTCGCTGTTTGGTTCGCCGGAACCGGAGCAGGCTCCGGCCACGCCCGAGCCTGCTGTTGCCCCGGCCAAGTCCGAGCCTGTACCTGAGCCCATCGCCGCCTACGCGAGCGTAGTCCTGGACATTCCGACGCGTGCGCTGTCCGAGCCATTCGCCTACGGCATCCCGGAAACTCTTGCCAACGAGGCGCAGATCGGATCCACGGTCCTGGTCCATTTTTGCAACCGTGCCGCCGCGGGCTATATCGTCGACATTGCGCTTGAGCTGGGCGAGCTGCAAGGAAACAACGCCCTCGACCCCTCGCGCATCAAGCCCATCGAGGTTATCCTCAGCAAACCGCTCTTTACCGCGGAGGCTGCCCGTATCGCACGTTGGATGAGCCGCGAGTATGTCGCGACGCTTTCCGAGTGTCTGCGCCTGTTCTTGCCCCCGGGCGGCAGCCCGCGGGTGGTCAAGGGCGATGACGGCGTGTGGACGGTTGAGCGCCCCGCCGTCAAGCCTATCCAAAATCGCTGGGTCATGCTCACGCCCGAGGGTTTCGACTACACGCCGCCCAAGACCGCCGTTCGCCAGCGTCAGCTCATCGAGGCACTGCAGTGCGGCCCGGTCACGACGCGCGACCTCAACCTTCTCTATAACAGCATGTCGGCGACCATCAAGGCGCTCGAAAAACGCGGCGTCGTCGTGGTGGAGGAGCGTCGTGCGTGGCGTGGCTGCAGCGAGCAGACCACGCTGTCCTCGGCAAGCGGCAAGGCGCCGGTCTCCCTTACCAACGGCCAGAAGCAGGCACTCGCGCAGATTGAGCGCGCCCGTCTGGACGCTCATGGCGACGTGGTGCTGGTCGACGGCGTCACCGGCTCCGGCAAAACCGAGGTGTACCTCTCCGCTATCGAGCGCGTACTCGCGGCCGGCCGCTCAGCCTGTGTGCTTGTGCCCGAGATCTCGCTGACGGCCCAGACCGTCGGCCGTTTCCGCTCGCGTTTTGGCGAGACGGTCGCCGTGTTCCATTCACGCCTTTCGGCCGGCGAGCGTCTGGACCAGTGGGATATGGTCGCCAGCGGTGCGGCCCGCGTGGTCGTGGGCGCCCGCTCGGCGCTCTTTTGCCCGCTCAGCGACTTGGGCCTCATCATTATCGACGAGGAGCACGAGACCAGCTACAAGCAGGGTTCCAGCCCGCGCTACCATGCGCGCGAGGTGGCTGCCGAGATGGCGCGCCGCTATCGGTGCCCACTCGTGCTGGGCTCCGCCACGCCTTCTGCCGAGGCTCTCGACCGCTGCCGCCGCGGCACGTACGGCGGCGCCACCTGGACGCGCGTCGAGATGCCCGAGCGCCCGGGACACGCCGTGCTGCCAACGGTCCGCATTGCCGATCTGCGCCGCGAGTTCGCACACGGCAGCCGCTCCATGTTCTCTAAACCGCTGATGGAAGGCCTGGAGCGTGTGGTCGAGCGCCGCGAAAAAGCCGTGCTGTTGCACAATCGCCGTGGCTTTGCGCCGTTCCTGATGTGCCGCGAGTGCGGCTGCGTGCCCACCTGCAACCACTGCTCCACCGCGCTCACGTACCACGAGCGCACGCACACGCTGCAGTGCCACACCTGCGGATCGTCCTGGCGCGTGCAGCCCTATCCGGCCCCCACGAGTCGCTGTCCCAAGTGCGGTAGCCGCTACCTGGCAAAAATGGGCCTGGGTACGCAGCAGATCGAGGACGCATTGCACCAGATGCTGCCCGATGACGTCGCCATCATTCGCATGGACGCCGATTCCACGCGTGGCAAGGACGCGCACAAAAAGCTGCTCGAGCAGTTCGATGCCGCCGATTGCGCGGTGCTGCTGGGTACCCAGATGATTGCAAAGGGCCTCGACTTTCCCGAGGTCACGCTCGTGGGCGTGGTCAATGCCGACTTTGCGCTGAAGCTGCCTGATTTTAGAGCAGGGGAGCGCGCCTACGATCTTCTGGAGCAGGTTGCGGGCCGCGCCGGCCGCGGCGATCGCCCCGGCGAGGTTATCATTCAGACCTATCTGCCCGAGGACCCGGTCATCCGCGCCGTCGCCGAGCACAATCGCTCGATCTTCACCGACTACGACCTGGACCAGCGCCGCGACGCACTGTATCCGCCGTTCGTGCGCCTGGCCAACATCTTGGTATGGTCGACGAACGCGGATGACGCGCGGGACTACATCGGTCGCATCGCAAAGCTCCTCAAGCGTCGCTGGCATGCCGCTGCTCCCGACTTTTTGCGGGCGGGGAGCGCCGTGCCCCAGGTGCTTGGTCCGGCTTCGTGTGTAATCGAGAGAGCCAAGGACCGTTACCGCTTCCATCTGCTTGTAAAGTCGCCGGTAGGGTACCATGTCTCTGATGATATCGACGCCTGCCTCAAAGAGGTGGGCTCCGTGCGCGGCGTGAGCGTGAGCGTTGACGTCGACGCCTATGATTTGATGTAACAACCCGAAAGGATGGCCATGGAAGCCAACGGAATCGTACTGTCGCCCGACCCTCGTCTGCGCCAGGAGTGCGCCGTCATCGAGGAGATTACCCCGGCGATCGAGGCGCTTGCCGAGAAGATGAAGAAGATGATGTTCGACAACGGCGGTTGCGGTCTTGCTGCCCCGCAGATCGGTGAGCTCATTCAACTTGTCACCATCGACTGTGATTACAGCGACAAGAACGACTATGACCCGTACGTGCTCATCAACCCTGTCATTGTTGAGCAGAGCGACCATCTGGTGCCGTTTAGCGAGGGCTGCCTTTCCATCCCTGGCATTAGTTGCGAGATCGAGCGTCCCGATCACGTTGTCGTCGAGGCGTATGACTTGGATGCCAACCTGATCCGCTATGAGGCCACAGGTGACCTGTTCTGCGTATGTCTGCAGCACGAGATCGATCACCTGCATGGCAACACCATGTTCGAGCGACTCAAGCCCATGCAGCGCATCAAGGCAGTCAAGGAGTACCAGGACGCCCTGGCCCGCGGCGCTCGACCGGGCGAGACGGAGTAGGTCCCACCGTCCTCTTCCGCCGCAGGGCTTAGGTTTTGCTCCATGCTCAAACAGTCCTGCTCGCACGAAGAGCACATTAAGTGCTCTTCGGCTCGTGCGGAACTGCGCGTGGAGCAATAACCTAAGCCCTGCGGCGGAAGGGGACTGCGTTTTCGTGCTCCTCTTCGCCCGGGTGCCGTCGGGCCAGGGAGGGGCGTCTTCGCAGATAATTGCTTTGTTGGAAGAGCTGCTTTTATTGCGGCTCTTTCTTTGGTTTTGGGTATATTTGTTTCTGTTGAACTGTTCTTGCGGCTGGGTTCGTTTGCGACCTGGAACGCTTTTTTGTAGCCGTCTCGGCTCGTTGTTGAGAGGAGACTAACTTTTATGCGTATTGTGTTTATGGGCACGCCCGATTTCGCTGTGCCTTCGCTTACTTCGCTTGTTGAGGCTGGCAATGAGATTGCGCTTGTCATTACTCGTCCCGATGCTGTTCGTGGGCGTGGTAAGAAGCTTGAGCCGTCTCCTGTTAAGGCCAAGGCGCTTGAGCTGGGGTTGCCGGTCGTTGAGGCCAATCGTATGACGCCTGAGGTTGTTGAGGCGCTCCATGCAGCGCTAGCTGATATTTTCTGTGTGGCTGCCTATGGCTGCATTTTGCCTGATGAGGTGCTGCATATGGCGCCGCTTGGTATTGTGAATGTTCATGCTTCGCTGCTGCCTCGTTGGCGTGGCGCTGCTCCCATTCAGCGTGCCATTCTTGCTGGTGATGAGGTTGCTGGCGTTTCCATTATGCGCATTGGGCATGGCGTGGATACGGGCGCATATTGCGCCCAGGCGTCTACGTCGGTTGCCGGTAAGCATGCCGAGGCGCTTACGATGGAGCTTGGTGAGCTTGGCGGTAAGTTGCTTGCCGATACGCTTCCCTCGCTTGCCGATGGCTCGGCTGTTTGGACCGAGCAGGATGAGTCCCTCGTCTCGCATGCTGCCAAGATTTCCAAGCAGGAGATGCGTCTGGATCCGAAGATGGCGGCGCTTGATTGCGTGCGTCATGTGCTTGCTTCGTCCGATACCGCGCCTGCCCGTTGCGTGATTGCCGGTAAGTCGGTTCGCGTGCTCGATGCTGCGCCGGCTGATGTGTCGCTTTGCGAGGGCGCTGTTGCCGTCAAGAGCAAGCGTGTTTACCTGGGCCTTTCCGATGGCGCGGTTGAACTGCTCGAGGTTAAGCCCGATGGCAAGCGTGCCATGGCTGCTTCTGCCTGGGCTGCCGGCCTGCAGGGTGCCGAACTTAGGTGGGGTGTACTGTCATGAGCAAGTTGTCTACCGCGCGCAAGCTTGCGCTCGATGTGTTGATGGAGGCTGATCGCCGCGGTATGTACGCACGCGACGTGTTGTCTTCACGTGCTTCCGCCAAGGCCATTGACCAGCGCGATTCCGCTTTTGCCGCTCGTTTGGCGCTCGGTGTTGCCGCCACGCAGGGCATTTTGGATGAGTTGCTCGATCAGTTTTTGGATAAGCCAAAAAAGGTCGCGCCGCGCGTTCGCATGGCGCTTCGCATCTCGGCCTTCGAGATGCTCTACCTGCATACGCCGGGCCGCGTTGCCGTAAGTCAGGGTGTTGAGCTGGTGCGCAGCGGTGCTAAGTCTGCCGCGGGCCTGGCTAACGCGGTGCTGCACAAGGTTGCGGACAACGTTGAGGACTTTGCCACGGCATCCGACGTGGATGAGTCCGAGCGCCGTTTGGTTCGCCTTTCGCGTTTGATGGGTCTCCCTCGCTGGCTGTGCGCTCGTATCATGGCCTCGTTCGATACGCCCGAGGGTGCGCTCAACTTTGCCGGCAATCTGGCTCCTGCGCCGCTTGCTCTGCACGAGAATGCGTTTGCGACCAAGGCCGACCCGTATATCTCGCAGCTCGTTTCGCCTGTCTTTCCGGGCTGCCATGCTCCGGTCGATGCTCAGGTTACGGTTGCGTCCGGCGTGTTTGAGCGTGCTGCCGCGGTTGCCTCGGACCTTAACGCCCAGCTTATCGCTACTGCCGCGACACGTCCCGGTCGTTGCCTGGAGATTGGCGCCGGTCGCGGCACCAAGACCTATGTGATGATGTGCCAGGCCAAGCGTGCCGGGTATGAGCATCAGCATACCGCGCTCGATCTGCACGATCGCAAGTGTGATCAGAATCTCGCGCGCCTGCATAAGGCAGGTATCTCAGGTGTTCGTACGGTGTCGGGCGATGCCTGCGAGCTCAATGAGGTGCTCACGTCCTTTGACGCGATGCTTGGCGAGCCCGCCCTGTTCGACACCGTGTTTATTGATGCGCCGTGCTCTGGCACCGGCACCATGCGCCGTCACCCCGAGATACCGTGGCGTCTGACCGAGAACGACGTTACGACTGAGCTGCCCAAGCTACAGCTGACGATGCTCAAGGAAGCAGCTGCGCGCGTTGCTGCCGGCGGTGAGCTTATCTATGCCACCTGCTCGGTTTTTGACGAAGAGAACACGCAGGTCGTGGATGCTTTCCTGGCCTCTCCCGAGGGCACCGGCTTTACCGTGGCGCCGCTCTCCGAAGCCCAGATTCTGCAGCTTCCCGATTTCGCGCAGGCCAAGAAGCTTGTCTCCGTGCGCCAAAACGACCGTGGGCTTTTCCAGAGCGTCCCCATAAACGCAGATTCCTACGACGGCCACTTCTGCGCGCGCCTGATCCACAAGTAATTGCTAAGTTGCGGTGAAATAGGGATTGAATTGCGGCTTCCACCCGCCAAACAGTCCTTATTTCACCGCAACTCAGAAGGTCCTGCGAGTGGAGATCGCAATAGCGGTAAAGAGTGGGAAAAAATAGCCCCGTTTCATACTTGCTGCTATCAAAAGTAGGGCGGATTACGGGGCTAGATTGGTGATGCCCGACCACAGCAAAAATGGCCTAAATAAAACCGCAGGTAGATGGCTTGTTGAAATTTGCAAATCACCGGAATGGATAGAGGTTGTCAATTCAGCCCCGTAATCCGGCAGAGTTTTGAATTGTTACAAATTTAGCATCAGCCCGAAATCCGATCTAAAGAAAAGTTGCGGTGAAATAGTTCCTGTTTGGCCGTTGGATGGGCTAATTCAGGAACTATTTCACCGCAACTCATAAGGAAACCTGGTTGGCGGGACTGCTTGTCTCTAGTGGTTGTGCGGGCAATTGGCGCAGCAGCCGCTGGTAGCGTTGGTGCTGGAACCACCGCTGCGCTGGTCGGTGTTGTAGAAGCCGCTGCCCTCAAACTTGATGCCACTGGCCGAGAACGTCTTGGCCGCCGGAGCGCCGCAGCTCGGGCACACGACCTCGGGGGTCTCGGACATGGGATGCTCAACCTCAAACACGTTGCCGCAGCTCGAGCACTTGTAATCGTAGCGCGCCATAATACTTCCTTTTCAGCACAAAGCGGGCAGATCGCTCTGCCCGCATAAATTCAAACAGCTGTAACTGTACCCTATATCGGGTGTTTTATCACGCTTCGCCCCAGAATCTATGGGTGTTGCGCAGGAGCTGTGCGGTTTTGCCCTCTGCGGCCGCAACGTCGGCCTCATCGGCCTGCCAGGTCCAGTTGCCCGTGGCCACGCCCGGCACGTTCATACGCGCATCGTCGCCAAGCCCCAGTACATCCTGCAGTGGCATCATCACCAGGGGAGCGTCGCTTGCCAGCGCGTCGCCCATCAGCTTGGCCGCCACCTCAACACCACTCGGCTCGTCGCCGCCCGCAAAGGAGCGCGTGCACCAACCGGCGAGCGTCGACGTGTCGTGCGTCGAGGTGTACAGAATCTTGCCGGGCGTGGGGTGCACACCGTTGCGGACGTCGTAATCGCTAAACTCCAGTACGTCCATACCGGGGAAACCGCAGGTAGAAGCCATGGCGCGAACGCCGGGCGTCAGGTATCCCAGGTCCTCGGCGATAAAGTTGAGCGGCCCCAGCTCGTCATAGGCGGTCTGGAACAGGTCCTTGCCCGGGCCCGCCAACCAGCGACCGTCGGCACAGGCCTTTCCGGCGGGAATGCTAAAGTAGCTGTGGAATCCCAGGAAGTGGTCCAGGCGCACACGGTCGTAGAGCGAGAACGCGCGACGCAGGCGGTCCATCCACCAGCGGTAGCCGTTCTCTTTCATGTGATCCCAACGGAAGGTGGGGTTGCCCCACACCTGGCCCTCGGGCGCAAAGTTGTCGGGCGGCGCGCCAGAGATCTCAATCGCTTTGCCGGTATCGGACAGCCAGAAGTTCTCGGGCTCGCTCCACGCATCGGCTGAATCGTCCGAAACGTACATAGGAATGTCGCCGATAACCTCGATACCCTTCTTGTGCGCATAGTTCATGAGCTCGCACCAGGCCAGGTCAAAGCGGTACTGCATGTACGCCTGAAGCTCTGCCTCGTCGTGGAAACGCGTGTCGTCAATCAGATGCTCGTTGTAGCGCGCGACATCGGCCGGCCAATCGTGACGCGATTCGCCTTCAAAGTGCTTCTTGACGGCCATGTAGACGCAGTACTTCTCGAGCCAATCGGCGTTGCGATGCTTAAACGCCGTGTAGAGCGGGTCTGCATCCTCGCCGCCTCGGGCCTTCCAAGTCTCAAAGTCTGCCGCCAGCTCCTCCTGGCTTTCGGGCAGCAGGTCAATATTGCCCGCAAAGGCCGAAGGCCCAGCGTAAGGGGAGCGGAAGAAGTCCGTCGGGTTGACAGGCAGCACCTGCCAGTAGCGCATGCCCATAGCGGCCAGATGGTCGATAAAGCGACGCGTGGGCGCACCGATCGTACCTGGCTTGCCGTCGTCGGTGGGCACCGAGGTGATATGGCACACGACGCCCGCGCCGTGATCGAGCGGCTCCTGCAGGCGCTGCTCGGCATGGTGATAGATGATCGACGAGCCCAGCGGATACAGATCGAGCGTGACCGTACCGTTGTGGATTTCGCACTCGTGACCGCTGATCACGTCACTCGCACATTCGCCGAGCGCCGGAATCGTCACGCGGTGCGAATTGCGCAGGCTGCGGTTGATGATAACCGTCGCGGACTCGCCATTCTTGCCCGTGCGGTTGTAGGCCAGCACCTCGTCGTTGAGCGCGAAGGCCTTGATCTCGCCGTCGATCATAAATGGCAGTGCGCGACGTACGGCGGAGGCGTTCTTGACAATAGCCAGCGTGTCGAAGTCGTGCAGTTGGTCCTTGGTCGGCAGGGTGCGGCGGTTGCCCGGGTCGGTAAGGCCCTCCAGGCCGTATTCGTCGCCGTAGTAGATCGAAGGCACGCCGGGGAAGGTCATCTGCATGAGCGTTGCAAGCCAAAAACGGCTCTTGGCCAGGCCCATCGAGTTCTCGTCCAGGCGCCATTTGCTGCGCTCGCTCTCGGGCAGCTGCGACTCGTCGGGGCCGCCGCCGAGCACCGAGATGATGCGCGGACGGTCGTGGCTCGAAAGCAGGTTGAGCGCGCAGGACAATGCCTCGCTCGGGTAGTTCTCGCGCAGGGTCTCGATATCCTCGGCGGCCTCGTAGGCGTTCTTGTAGCCCATCAAAAAACCGATGACCATGTCGCGGAAGGGGTAATCCATAGCAGAGTCCAGCTCGGAGCCCTGCAGGTAGCGGCGCAGATGGCCGTAGCTAATCTTATTGGAGGCGTCTTCCCAGACTTCGCCGAGCAACAGCGCATCGGGCTTTTCGGCAAGTACGGCCTTCTTGATCTCGGCCAGGAAGTCGTCGGAAAGCTCGTCGGCGACATCTAGGCGCCAACCATGGGCACCGGCGCGCAGCCATTTGCGGATCACGCCGTCCTTGCCCAGGAGCCTCTCGCGCACCAGCTCGGACTTCTCGTTGATGGCTGGCATGTTGCCCACGCCCCACCAGCAGTCGTATGAGCCGTCCTCGTGGAAGGTAAACGCATCGCGCCACGGCGAATCCTCGCTCTGCCAGGCACCCACGCCGGGATAGTTGCCGTAGCGGTTAAAGTAGATCGAGTCATCGCCCGTGTGATTGAAGACGCCGTCCAGGATAATGGAAATACCCAGCTTCTCGGCTGCCTGGCACAGCTCGGTAAAGTCCTGCTCAGTGCCCAGGATCGGATCGATCTTGGTGTAGTCGGCCGTGTCGTAGCGGTGGTTGCTCGCGGCTTCAAAGATGGGGTTGAGGTAGATGGCCGTAAAGCCCAGCTCGGCGATGCGGGGCAGGTCTTCCTGGATGCCCTTGAGCGAGCCGCCGTAGAAGTCCCAGGTCTTGATGGAGCCGTCCTCGGCGCGCTCGTATACGGGCGGCTCGTTCCAGTCCTCGACCATCCGGCGCTGAATGCCCTTGCGCGGTTTTTCGAGTTGAGCCATTGTGCGCTCGCGCCAATGCTCGTCACGGGCGTAGCGGTCGGGGAAGATCTGGTAAACCATGCCGCGCTCGTACCAGGTGGGGCGGTTCTCGCGGTGCTTGTAGACGGTAATCTGGAAGGACGGCACCTCGGCGTAGCCGTAGGTTACGCCCTCGCCGCCGGTGCGGCCCTGGGGCGCGCCCAGGCGGACCTCGGGCTGACCTTCGATATTGCAGATAAAGCTGTACCACACAAGACACGGTTCATCGCATTTGAGCTCGCCGGTAAAAATGCCATCGCCCTCGTGTTCCATCGGGATAAGGGTCTCGCCGACTTCATCGACCCAGGTACGCAGGGTGAGTGTTGCCTGGTTGGGATCGGCATCCTCCAAAATCACCGAGAGTGCAACGGAAGTTCCAGTGGTCACAGCGCCAAACGGAGTGCGAAACTGCGGTAGGCGGCTGTTGTGAATCAATCTCATAGTACGGTCCAGTTCTATACAGTCATGGCTATCAGGCCATGGGCTTAACGCCCAGTATTTAAGTATATCGTTGTACTTTAGTTGTATAAACTACAGCCGCTCACTATCGGCGAACGGTTGTCCTAGAAAATCGTTTTACCTCATCTATAGAACAAGGGGTGTCGCACTGAACGACACCCCTTGTTTATTGAGGATTAGGTTGTGGATCGTCCGAATTAGCGGCGCTTGCGGGTGGCCGTTGCCTTGCGGACGGACGTCTTCTTGGACGGGGCCTTTTCCGCTGCCGGAGCGGCGGGGGAGACCGGGGTCTCCTTGGCGGGCTCGGGCTTAGCCTCTGCCTTCGGGGCGGCCTTGACCTCGGCGGCCTTCGTCGCCAGCTTGGCCTTTACCTCGGCCTTGGGCTCCTCTTTGGCAGCAGCGGGCTTGGCCTCGATCTTAGCCTCCGCCTTGGCAGCAGCCTTGGTCGTGGTCTTTTTGGCCGTCGTCGTAGAGCGCTTGCGCGTGGTGGTCTTGGCGGCCGGCTTTGTCTCGACGGGCGTCTCCTCGTCTTTGGCGGCCGGCTTTGCGGCTGCCTTGGTCGTGGTTGCTTTCTTGGTCGTCTTCGCGGCGGCCTTCGTAGCGGCAGCCTTGGTCGTCGACTTTGGCGCCGTTGCCTTCTTGGCGGTCGTGGTTGTCTTCTTGGCAGCGGTCTTTGCCGGAGACTTGGAGGTCGGCTTGGTCTCTGCGACCTCGGCCTTAACCTCGGGAGCAGCCTCGGCCTCGGCGGCCTTCTTGGCGGTGGCGGTCGTGCGCTTGCGCGTCGTCGTTGCCTTAGCGGCAGTCGTCTTTGCTGCGGCGGCCTTAGTCGCAGTGGCCTTCTTAGCTGTCGTCTTGCGTGTCGTGGTCTTCTTTGCAGCAGGCTTCACCTTAGGCTTGGACTCGGGAGTAGCCTCGGCCTTCACCTCGGGCTCGGACTTAACGGGCTCAGCTTCAACCGGCTTCTCTTCGGCCTTGGACTCCTCAGCGGCCTCCGGCTCAGCAACAGCCTCAGACTTCTCAGCCGCAGCTTCAACCACGGCCGCCGGCCTCTCGATCTCCGGGTGCATAAAGAAGTACAGGTCCAGATACTTATCGGCCGAACGCGTCCAGCTAAAGTCCTGGCTCATGGCCTGTGTGACCAGTTGGTTCCAAGCGTCACGGTTATCCCAGAACAGGCGCGCCGCGCGGAACACCGCGTCGCCCATCTCGTCGCCGTTAAAGTTGCTAAACGAGAAGCCCGTGCCCTCGCCGGTAAACTCGTTGTACGGCTGCACGGTGTCCTTCAGGCCGCCGGTTTCGCGCACGATGGGCAGGGTGCCGTAGCGCATGGCGATGATCTGCGACAGACCGCAGGGCTCAAACTTCGAAGGCATCAGGAACATGTCGGCGGCGGCGTACATACGCTGCGACAGCGCCGGGTCGAACTCGATGCGTGCGGCCATGGTGCCGGGGTACTTGTCCTGGAAGTAGCGCAGGCCATCCTCGTAGTCGCGGTCGCCGGTGCCCAGCACCGCTACCTGCACGCCGCCGGACAGGATGCGGTCGAGCGCGTACATGACCAGGTCCATGCCCTTCTGGCGCGTCAGGCGCGTGACCATCACCATAAGCGGACGGTCGTCGCGAACCTCGAGCCCCAGCTCTTCCTGCAGCTTGGCCTTGCACACAGCCTTACCGGAACGGTCTTCCACGGTGTAGTTGGCGGCAATGCGCTTGTCGGTCGCCGGGTCAAAACCTGCCACGTCAATGCCGTTCAAAATGCCCTGCAGCGCATAGGAGCGCTCGCGCAGCACGCCGTCCAGGCCCTCGCCAAACTCGGGCGTCTGGATCTCGTTGGCATAGGTGGGGCTCACCGTGGTGATGGCATCGGCATAGCGCAGCGCGCCCAGCATGTAGTTGATGCTGCAGGCGTCGCAACGCAGCTGCGAGGCGGCCGCCGGAATGTGCGCCACGCCCAGGATGTCCTCCATCACGGTGTCGCTAAACTGGCCCTGGAACGCCACGTTGTGGATCGAGAACACGGTCTTGACGCGGTCGTACAGCGGCAGGCCCTGGTAGAACTCGCGCAAGAACACGGGCGCCAGTGCCGTCTGCCAGTCATTGCAGTGCAGGATGTCGCACTCAAAACCGGCCGGCAGGTGCTGCAGGCTCTCGGTGATGGCTTTGGAGAAGAACGCAAAACGCTCGCCGTCATCAAAGAAGCCGTACGGATAGTCGCGCGCAAAGTAGCGCTCGTTGTCGATGAACATATACGTGACGCCGTCGTGCTCGAGCTTCTCGAGCCCGCAGTACTCGTTGCGCCAGCCCAGGCTCACGTAAAAGTCGGAGAAGTGCTCCATCTGCGCCTTGTACTCGTCCTTGATGGTGGCGTACTTGGGCACCATCACGATGACCTCGGCGCCGGCGCGCACAAGCGCCGCAGGCAGCGAGCCCGCCACGTCTCCCAGGCCACCGGTCTTAACAAACGGTGCGCACTCGGCCGAGGCAAACACGATCTGCATCTTTTTGCTGGAATCTGCCATATTGTCTCCCATGTTGCAATTCGAGAATAGCCGCCTGGCGCAAACCGGGCGGCTATTCTACATGTTACGAGCGATGTTGCGGTGCCTACGTTAATGCACGATGGTGGTATCGGGAGTTAACGGGGCCTTGCCCAGCACCAGGATGTTCTCGGGCGTGCCGCGAAGCTCGGTGTTGGTGGGAACCACGTTGTTCTTGTCCAGGATGGCATTTTCAACGCGGGCGCCGCTCTTGATAATGCAGCTCTGGTTGATGATCGAGTTGGTCACCGAAGCGCCTTCCTCAACCACAACGCCGCGCGACAGGATCGAGTTGCGCACGGTGCCCTTGATGATGCAGCCGGCCGAGATGATCGAGTTGCACGCGTGGCTGCCGGTCGCATAGCGCGAAGGCGGCACGTCGTGAGCCTTGGTCAGGATCGGGCGCTCGGGATCGAAGAGCTGGTCGGCCACGGTCTGGTCGAGCAGGTCCATACTGCGGCGATAGAGCGACTTCTCGCTAAACACGCCCACGACCTCGCCCTTGTACTCGTAGCTGCACACGTCAATGTTGCCAAAGTCGCCCTGGAGTGCCTCGAGCAGGTCCAGATAGTCGGCGGCCTGGTAGTGGTCGATGATCTCGAGCAACGTCTCGCGGTTGACGATGCAGCAGTCCATAGAGGCGTTATCGCCGTACACGACGCCGGCGCTCACGCCCGTCAGGCGGCCGTTCTCGTTGATCTGCAGCTTGGTCTCGTCATCGACGTTGCGCGTGGCCTTGCAGTACACCACGGTCATCTGGGCGCCGGAGTTCTCGTGCGCGTCGATGATGGTGTTGAGGTCCATGTTAAAGATGATGTTGGTGCCCATCATCACAACATAGGGCTTGTCCGAGCGCTGGAACAGCGTCTTGTTGGAGATGATGTCGCGCAGCAAGAAGCGCATGCCGCCCTTGGTGGTGCCATACGCGTTGCCGGGGACCATGAACAGGCCGCCCTTCTTGCGGTCCAGGCCCCAGTCCTTGCCCGAGCCCACGTGGTCGATCAGCGAGCGATAGTTGCCCGGCATGACGACGCCGACGGTCTTAATGCCGGCATTCATCATGTTGGACAGCGGGAAGTCGATCAGGCGGTAGCGGCCCAAAAACGGGACGGACGCGATGGGGCGGTCCTTGAGCAGCACGCTGCCGTAGGTCGAAGAGTAGTTAGCGGTGATATAACCGATGGCCTTGCGATTGATCATCGGATCATTCCCCCTTCCCGATAACGACGTCATTTCCAACGACGGCCGTATCCTTGGTGGTATCGACAGAGCCGAGCTTCACGCCCTCTTCGACCGTGGAGTTCTCGCCCAAAATAGCGCGGCAGATGTGTGCGCCGCTCTTAACGTGCGCACCCGGCAGCAGTACGGAGTCCTCGACCACGGCGCGCTCCTCGATGATGACATCGGTCGAAAGGATCGAGTGGCGAGCGGTGCCGTAGATCTTGCAGCCGTTGGAGACCAGGCAGTCGTCCAGGCGGCCGTCCGGAGCAATATAGTGCGGCGGACGCGTGGTGATGTTGGACATGATGGGGAAGTGCTTGTCGAACAAATCAAACTCGGGGTTGTTGCCCAGCAGGTCCATCGAGGTCTCGTGGAAGCTGGCGATGGTGCCGACGTCCTTCCAAAAGCCGTGGAACTCGTAGCTGTACAGGCGCTTGTTCTCGCCGAGCAGCTTGGGGATGATGTCCTTGCCAAAGTCGTGGCTCGAGCGCTGGTCCAGAGCGTCCTGCTCGAGCGCCTCGATCAGGACGTCGGCCGAGAAGATATAGATGCCCATGGACGCGAGGTTCGAATCGGGCTTCTCGGGCTTCTCGGTGAACTTGGTGATGCGGCCGTCCTCGGGGTCGGTGGTCAGGATGCCAAAGCGGCTGGCCTCCTCCCACGGCACGGGCATAACGCTCACGGTGAGGTCGGCGTTGTTCTCAATGTGCGTCTTGAGCATCTTGCGGTAGTCCATGCGATACAGATGGTCGCCCGAAAGAATCAGGACATACTTGGGGTCGTTGGCCTTAATGTAGTCGAGGTTCTGCGTAATGGCGTCGGCCGTGCCCGCATACCAGGCGCCACCGGTCTGCGTCTCGTACGGCGGCAGGATCGATACGCCGCCGTCTCGGCTGTCCAGATCCCAAGCCTCGCCGGAGCCCACGTAGGCATGAAGCAGGTAGGGGCGATACTGCGTCAGAACGCCCACCGTGTCGATGCCCGAGTTGGAGCAGTTGGAGAGCGAAAAGTCGATAATGCGGAACTTGCCACCAAAGCTAACCGCCGGCTTAGCGATCTTTTGGGTGAGTGCCCCCAATCGGCTGCCCTGTCCTCCTGCGAGGAGCATCGCGATGCATTCTTTCTTACTCATCGATTTCTCCTTCTGTCATCGATGTTCTTAAACCCATTAGCGACGGGCGCGGCGCTCGGTCGCGCCCGTCGAGTAATGCCGTGCTGGCATAAGGGAGCTCGCGCGCCTCTACGCGTGCCAGATCTCGTCGCGGTACTCGCGAATGGTGCGGTCGCTCGAGAACCAGCCGGAGGAGGCGGTGTTGAGCAGGGCCTTGCGGTTCCAGGTCTCCTGGTCGCCATAGCTGCCGGTGAGCTTTTCCCACGCATCCACGTAGCTGCGGAAATCGGCCATGACCAGGTCGGGGTCGTTGTTGTTCATGAGCTCGTTGTAGATGCTCTCGAAGTTGCCCGAAAGACCCGCAAAGGTGTTGTCCTTGAGCTCGTCCATCACGCGGCCCAGACGCTCGCGGTCGCCGTTGAGCGTATCCCACGCAAAGTAGCTGTTGGATGCCCAGAGCTGCTCGACCTCGGGAGCGGTCAGGCCAAAGATGGCCTCGTTCTCGCGGCCGGCCAGGTCGGCGATCTCGATGTTGGCGCCGTCGAGGGTGCCCAGCGTAATGGCGCCGTTCATCATGAGCTTCATGTTGGACGTGCCCGAGGCCTCCTTGCCGGCCGTGGAAATCTGCTCCGAGATCTCGGCGGCAGGGTAGATGAGCTGGGCGTTGCTCACGCGGAAGTTGGGGATAAAGCAGACCTTCATGACCTCGTTGACGCGGGCATCGTTGTTGATGACGTCGGCCACGGAGTTAATGAGGCGGATGGTCTCCTTGGCGAAGGTGTAGCTCGAGGCAGCCTTGCCGCTAAAGATGAAGGTCGTCGGCGTCACGTGGAAGTTGGGATCGGCGATGCGACGGTTGTAGATGTCCATCACCTTCATGATGTTCATGAGCTGGCGCTTGTAGGCATGGAAGCGCTTAACCTGAACATCGAAGACGGTGTTGGGGTCGATGACCAGACCGGTCTCGGCCTTAACGTAGGCGGCCAGACGCTCCTTGTTGGCGCGCTTGGAGGCACCCACGGCCTTCAAGAACTCGGTGTCGTTCTGGAACTCCTTGAGCTTCTCCAGCTCAAAAGCGTCCTTGAGCCAGCCATCGCCAATAGCATCGGTGACGAGCTTGGCGTAGGTGGGGTTGGCCTCGGCAAAGAAGCGACGGTGCGAGATGCCGTTGGTCTTGTTGTTGAACTTCTCGGGCGTTAAGGCATAGAAGTCCTTGAGCACGATGTTCTTGATGATGTCGGAGTGAATCTTAGCCACGCCGTTAACGCTGTGGCTGCAGATCACGGACAGGTTGGCCATGCGAATCTCGCCGTCCCACAGAATGGCGGTCTGGCGCAGACGCTCCTGCCAGCCCTCCTGCGTGGTGTCGAACGACTCGTGCCAACGACGGCTGATCTCGTCGATGATCTGGTACACGCGGGGGAGGAGCTTGGAGAACGTGCCGATGGGCCACTTCTCCAGAGCCTCGGGCAGGATGGTGTGGTTGGTGTAGCTCACGACCTGCGTCACGATGTTCCAGGCGTCATCCCACTCGAGCTTCTTCTCGTCGATCAGAATGCGCATGAGCTCGGGGCCGCACATGGCGGGATGGGTGTCGTTGGTATGGATGGCAACAAACTGCGGCAGCAGCTCCCAGTTCTCGCCGTGCTCCTTCTCAAAGGTGTCGAGCAGGCTGTAGATGCCAGCCGAGACAAACAGGTACTCCTGCTTCAGGCGCAGCAGACGGCCGTGCTCGCCGGCGTCGTTGGGGTAGAGGATGGCGCTGATGGCCTCGGCTTCGGCGCGCTCGGCGTCGGCCAGGGCATAGTCGCCGCGGTTGAAGGCCTCCAGGTCAAAGTGCTCCTCGACCGGCTCGGCGGCCCAGACGCGCAGCTTGTTGACGGTCTCGCCCGCATAGCCCACAACGGGGATGTCATAGGGGACGGCCAGGATGTCCTGCGTGTCCACCGTGCGGTAGAACGTGCGGCCGTTCTCCTCAAAGCCCTCCACATGGCCACCAAACTTGATGGTCACGGCCTTGTCCTGACGGCGGACCTCCCAGGGATAGCCGTGGGTGAGCCACTCGTCGGTGGCCTCGACCTGGCTGCCGTTGACGATTTCCTGCTTAAACAGGCCGTAGCGGTAGCGCATGCCGTTGCCGTAGCCGGCAATGCCCTCGGCTGCCATTGAATCCAGGAAGCATGCTGCCAGACGGCCCAGGCCACCGTTGCCCAGCGCCGGATCGGGCTCCTGGTTCTCGATGACGGACAGGTCGAAGCCCATGTCGTCGAGCGCCTCGGCGACCATGTCGCGCACGCCAAAGTTGAGCAGGTAGTTGTCGAGCAGGCGGCCGATCAAAAACTCGATCGAGAAGTAGTACACGCGCTTTTTGCCCTCGGCGGTGGCGCGGGCGTCGCTCTTGGTGGCAACGGTGCGGGCCTTCTCGGCCACGAGCTTGGCCAGGGCGTTAAAGCGGTCGAGGTCGCTGGCGGCCTCGACGCTCTTGCCGCTGATGCTCATGACGGCATCGCGATAGAGCTCGGTAAACTCCTGCTTGTTGTCGAAGATCTTATTCATACGTTCCTTTCCCCCGGGGATGTTTCTCCCGGAACGGTTATGACTTGTATCCTACGCCTCGGCGAGGCGGGTAATTACAGCTGTAACGGCTTTGTTACGCATCCTTAGGTGATGATTTAACAGAAGCAGACTTGGCCTTGGCAGCGGTCTTTTTGGCAGCCGACTTCTTGGTCGCGGTGGACTTAGCAGCGGGCTTTGCGGCGGTCTTGGCCTTGGCCTTGGCGGTCGTAGCCATCGCCTTGGCCGGAGCCTTCTTGGCAGCCGCGGGCTTAGGCTTCACCGAAGACGTGCGCTTCTTGGGCGCAGCCTTGGGCTCCTCAACCACCGGCGGCTTATAGCTGCTGGGACCGCGGCGCTTAAGCACCACGCCAGCCAGGCCAGGCACCTTAATCTCAATGGAGTCCATCTGCCCGTTCCAGGGATAGGGCTCGCTCGAGCAGGTGTAGGGGTCCTCGCCGGCGTATCCGCTGCCGCCAAACTCGGGACGGTCGGAATCGAAGATGACCTCCCAGTCACCCTCGCGCGGCACGCCCACTCGGAAGCTCTCGTAGCTCGCCGGGTCAAAGTTGATCAGGATCACCAAGTCGTCGTCGATGTCCTCGCCCTGGCGCACAAAGCTCACGATGGACTGCTTGGAGTTGTCCGCGTCGATCCAGGTAAAGCCGTCGTCGGTGTAGCCACGCTCGTACAGGGCGGGCTCGGCAGTGTACAGGTGGTTGAGCGCCTTGATAAACGCCTGATGATGCTTGTGAGTCTCGTACTCCTCGGTCAGGAACCACTGGATGGACTCGTAGTAGCGCCACTCAATAAACTGGCCGATCTCGTTGCCCATAAAGTTGAGCTTGGCACCGGGATGCGTCATCTGGTAGAAGGCCAGCGTGCGCAGGCCGGCAAACTGACGCCACCAGTCGCCCGGCATGCGGCCGATCAGCGAGCACTTGCCGTGCACGACCTCGTCGTGGCTCAGCGGACAGATAAAGTTCTCGGTAAAGGCGTACATGATGGAGAACGTGAGCAGGCCGTGGTTGCCGGGGCGCCACGGAAAATCGGTCTGCATGTAGTGCAGGGTGTCGTTCATCCAGCCCATGTCCCACTTGTAGTGGAAGCCCAGGCCGCCGTCCTGCGGCGGATAGGTCACGAGCGGCCATGCGGTGGACTCCTCGGCCATCATCATCACGTCGGGGTAGTGCGCCTCTACAGCGCAGTTGACCTGACGGATAAACGCGCTGGCGTCCAGATCCTCCTCGGTGCCGTACTTGTTGAACTTCTTTTGGCCGGGATCGTCGATGCCAAAGTTGAGGTACAGCATGCTGGACACGCCGTCCATGCGAATGCCATCCACGTGGAAGTTCTCGAGCCAATACAGCACGTTGGAGACCAGGAAGGAGCGGACCTCGCCGCGGGCGAAGTCAAACTTGTGCGTGCCCCAGTTGGGGTGAATCTCATGCTCAAACAACATGTGGCCGTTAAAGGTGGCAAGGCCGTGGGAGTCGGCGCAAAAACCGCCGGGCACCCAGTCCATGATCACGCCGATGCCCGCCTCGTGGCACGCATCGATAAAGTGCATGAGCTGCTGCGGGTTGCCGTAGCGCGACGTGGCGGCGTAGTAGCCGGTCGTCTGGTAGCCCCAGGAGCCGTCGAAGGGATGCTCCATGAGCGGCATGACCTCGATATGCGTATAGCCCATGTCTCGCACATAGTCCACGAGCTCCACCGACAGGTCGTCGTAGGTGTAGAACTCGCCGCGCTGTGCGGGGAAGGGGTCCATGGGGCCGGGGTAGTTGCCGTACTCGTCCGGCTCACCCTGCGGCGCGTCGCCGTGGCGCTTCCACGAGCCAATATGTACCTCGTAGATGTTAAGGGGCTGCGACATGTGGTTGTGGCCGGCGCGTCGCTTGAGCCAAGCCGCGTCATTCCACTTGTAGCCATCGAGGGTCCACAGCACGCTCGCCGTTCCCGGAGGGCACTCGGCCTTAAAGGCGTACGGATCGGCCTTGTAGAGCTTTTCGCCCTCGTTGGTCTCGATGAGATACTTATAGAGCTGACCCTGTTCGGCGCCAGGAATAAAGCCTTCCCAAATAGCGCTCGTATGCACGGGCACCAGCGGGTTGGCTTGCTCATCCCAGTCGTTAAATTCACCAATGACGTGAACGCTTTTTACGTCGGGCGCCCAAACGCAAAAACGCCAGCCGCGCGTACGGTTCTGCGTGTCGGGATGCGCGCCCATCTTTTCCCAGCTGCGCTCCCACGTACCGATGCCAAACAGATAGACATCGTCCTTGGTGAGCTCCGGCGCGTGCGGGGCGGCTTTACGAGTAACAGGCTTTTTGGTTGCTGGCTTTAGCTTTTTATCGCTCACGTTTGATCCCATCATGACGCGGCAGCGTGTTGCCTTGGTGACTAGATGCGAAAGGTCCAAGGCTGCACGAATCGAAGGGACGGCGAAGTTTCTGTGATTCGTTCCACCTCGCGTGCTCGGTGGAACTTTCGGCAGAAACTACGATAACACCTGTGCGTTAGTTTTATGGACGAAAGCGGATTTACGGGGGCGTTTAATCGGTAAGCGACATGTTTATACCACTGGCAGATTTGACGTGGTAAAACTCTTGACAGTTTTACCAATTTGGGTTTCAAAATTGTTTGGCTGACGTTTGGTAAAACGTTTTTAGCAGGATGTTTACCATTTGATATCGAAAGGTTCTTTTATGTCCCGTACCGCCGCTCCCAAGGTTGCTTTTATTTTCGATTGCGATGGCACGCTGGTTAATAGCACCCCCGTTTGGGCTTATGCTCAGCCAGAGTTATTGCACCGCCACGGGATTGACGTGACCGTTGATGACTTTGCCCAATTTGAGCATCTTTCGTTGGAGGACGAGTGCCAGGCCTACCACGACACGTGGGGCATTGGCGCGAATGGCGAGGAGCTCTACCGTGAGCTGAGCAAAATCCTGATCGATGGGTACTCCAAGGTGCCGCCGCGTGGCGGGCTCCTGGCATTTTTGGAGCAGGCGAAGGCGGCGGGCATTGCCATGTGCGTGGCTACGTCCACGCCGGCCGAGCTGGTGCAGTCCGCGCTCGCTGGTGCCGGGCTCGACGCTTACATGGAGTTTGTTACCACGACGGGCGAGGCGGGACGCTCCAAACAGTTCCCCGATGTGTACGAGCTGACGCTGCGCCGCCTGGAGGAGCGCCATGGGCACAAGTTTGAGCGCACTTGGGTGTTTGAGGACGCCGTCTTTGGTCTAAAGAGCTCTGGCGCCGCAGGCTTTAAGCGTGTGGGTATTTTTGACCCACACGGCCGCATGAAGCGTGAAGATGTGCGCGCCAACTGCGATATCTTTATCGACAGCTATGAAGAGCTGGACCTTGACCGTGTGCTTTCGTTTGAGGGCTAGGTGAGGGCCGTGGCTTGCAAGGTGTTAGTGGTCTGTGGCTCGCCCGTGGTGGCGAGCGCAGATCTGTTGCGTAGGCTAGCAGGGGAGTGCGACCATGTTGTCGCCGTGGACCGCGGGCTCGATGCGCTGCTGGGCGCTGGCCTGAGCTGCGACGTCTACGTGGGCGACGCCGACACCGTAAGCGATGAGGGACGCGCTCTGGTCGATGCCGCTGAAGCCTTTGAGGTAGAGCGCCACGACCCCTACAAGGACTATACCGATCTGGCGCTGGCGCTCGATTCCGTCCGCCGTCGTTGGCCGGGTGCCGAAGTGGTTGCGACCTGCGCTACGGGCGGTCGTCCGGACATGGCGCTTTCCGTACTGGGGTTGCTTGCAGACTATGAGGATGCCCCCATCTGGATCGCCGAGGACAAGGTGGTCGCCCGCATCCTTCACGCAGGTGAGACGTGGACCATCGAGGGTGCCGAAGGCAAGACGTTCTCCATCATCGCCATTGCCCCTGGGACGGTGGTAAGCGAACATGGCTTGGAGTGGGAACTAGATCACAGCCCCCTGGGCTTGTTGGCCGACACGGGCATCAGCAACGTCGTCAGGTCAACAGCCACGATCCAAGTCCACACCGGCACCGCCATCGCTTATCTATATAAATAGGCATTTAGAATCTGACCCAAAAAAGTCCTTGCATGCCGCGCGAACTTCCCCTATAGTATCTCCTCGTCACGGGGGCGTAGCTCAGCTGGGAGAGCGCTTGACTGGCAGTCAAGAGGTCAGGGGTTCGATTCCCCTCGTCTCCACCATCGTGAATGTAAAGGCTTTCGGTATCCCGAAGGCCTTTTTTCATGCCAAAACTCCACGCACCACAAGCCTCACCCACACCAACAAAAAGTTGCACATTTTATTTCCCATGTCTGTACATAGTTTGTTATCCAATCGCAATTACCAGTGCAGCTCGCTGCTCCATTTGGGCATCAGGAACGCTCCCAATTATTGCCAGCGCCCCAATAACCTGCGTCAACGTGATCAACATCCCAAAACAACCCCCTTAAACACGTCAAATGAACGATATGTTGCCGTGCGCGGCCTAAATCGGTCCTGGCCGCCTTGTGTTAGGATATCTTCCGTTACATGGGTTCAACTGTGCTCACGGCTTATCTGGTCGCGAAGCACAGGGCAGATCAGCATTCGGCCGTAACGGCGGTGCCAGAAAGACCACGAGCTCCAATAGCGTCGCCATGCGTATCGCATCGATTTTATCTATGGCGCCGAGTTCTGCGCGGAAACATATACTGCTAATGGCAGGAATTAATCATCCCTATATAGAAACCGTTTGATTAAACTAATAGTGTAAAATGAAGCTAATTATTTAAGGTCAGTAATGGTGCTCCAATCCTATGATAAGCTTTTCGCTCCTTCCAAGGCCTAATGGGCTTATTGGCAAGAGCTTACGGAGGATGCTGTCTACAACGGACTAATTATTGAAGGATGGTTTGCCGACAAACTACCTCCTATTTTTACGGCTGATAAATTACTCTTGTATTGCAATAATCGCAAAATGGCAAGTAACGTTTCGCCCTCAGATTGGATTAGATTTAATTACATACGTTGCAATGGCCAATATCGAGAGTTTGGCATTCCGACCCCCTTTACATATGAGCGCTTGGCTCGCGGTATAGCCAATAGCTGGAACGAAATAGTTTGTCACGTTAAAAAACACACTTTATTGCAGTCTTATTCGGTTAGCAGAATTCATCCTCGCGTGATTCCTGATTCACAGGCCATTTTCCAAATGAACTATTCAAACTGGATGAACGACCCTAGTCCAGAACCTGCCATTCTTATTGGGAAGCAATATGTTGTCAAATGCGACATATCCACCTGTTTTCCAAGTATATATACGCATTCTTTGCCGTGGGCGATTATGGGTAGGGATAGGGCGAAACTAGACAGGGAAGTTCGTCCAGATAACTGGGCGAATAAAATTGACAAATTGCTTCAAAATGTGTCCGACGGTGAGACCCACGGGCTATTGATTGGACCGCATTCTTCGAATGTAGTCTCAGAACTAATTCTTACAGTCATCGATGCCAATTTATACAATAAAGGCTATCGATTTATTCGTAATATTAATGATTACAGCTGTTACGTCGCTTCATAACAAGAGGGCGAGGGTTTTATCCTCTCGTTACAAGAAGAGCTGTCCAAGTTTCGCCTGAGACTGAATCAAAAGAAAACTGAGTTACTGGAATTACCCATGGCGCTCTCACAAAGCTGGGTGAATTCTTTAAGGCGTAATGAGCCAATTAAGTCGGATCCGCTTGGATAGAAGGACGTGTCATCCTTTTTGGAATACGCGGTCAGTCTACTTCCCTCTTATCAAAATAATGCCTCAATATTGTTGTATGCATTTAAAATGCTCGCATCACATTCGTTGAAGCCTTCGGCAAAAGCCTATTTTCGAGATTTTGCTATACACCTCGCAATCGTATTTCCATACCTTCTGCCGACATTTGAGGAAACGGTAATTGAGCCGTTGGGCATGGGCGAGGAATATATCGAGTGCCTCTCAAACAGCATCATCTATGAGTGCCTTAATCGTGGAGACTATCTCTCGGTTTGCTACGGACTTTACTACGCAATTAAGTATAACTTTAAAATTGATGTACTCGAATTTGAGGATATCGAAAAGTCCAACGACTGCCTACTGTATTTATTCGTCTATTTATACGCCAAGCACTTTAAAAACAAAGCTTTGCTTGATCGGCTAAACGATCTTGCAGAGGAATTTCCTGAAAAAGGTCGAGAATTTGAAGAGATGTGGCTTTTTCTCTACCATATTCGATCAAAAGAGCGGTTGCCGTCCGATGAGTGGAGGGCCATTAAAAAGAGGGGAATCAAGTTCATTAAACCCGAGTATTTAAATTAGTGATTGGACTGTTCGATCGGGACATCCGCGTTATAAATCGCTTATCAAGTATTCTACGTTGCAGAATTATGATTTGTAGCCAAGTTGGAGCATAGTGGATTCAGGCTCCGCCGTATGCTCAAATAATATTCACACAATCATTTAAGGAAGGGGCGCTATGTGGAGGCCGCAAAACGTCCCTTCCTTTTTCTGATTGACAGCCGGGGTCCGGCTCGCAGTGTATCGGGCTCCGGCTGGGCCTGGACCGATGCCGACTACCTTGAGCTAAACGACAACGTCGCCCAAGACAAACACAACGACAAAGACGACGGTGACCAAGACCTCCAGGCCCAAGACCGCAACCGTAACCACTGCGACACTCCCCAAGACCGGCGACAACAACTGGATTGCCGCTTCCTTAACGCTTTTCATTCTGGGGACAGTGCTCCTGGCAGCCGTACATCGTTGTTAATGCCCCCGTTTAAGTGAGACCAGGGGAGGGATGAATGCAGCTATTGCAGAAGTCTTTAGCCTTCTACTAAATAAATTCCTAGAGATTGGTGCCGTATCAGCTATCGTTGCGACGGCACTATTTTGTTCAGCTCGACTGCCGCTCGAACTGTTACTGATGTTGAGCCTTACACCCCATCTGCCAGAGCGATAAGATAATTGCAATCCAAATGCTGCCGTTTATAAAGCATCGTTTAGATTCAATTACCTAGATTACTGGAGTCATACCATGAGGAACTACTATCAAATCAAAACCGTCGCATCGGCCCCTCCAAGGAGGCTCATCTCGATCGGTAAAGTCATCAGCGCTACTGGTCTTGTATTGGCACTTGTCAGTCTCTTTTCCGCTCTGTCATCGAGTGCCAACATATATGGCTCGCTTTCTTTTACTTTCTTACTCTTTGGCTTGTTCTTTTTTGTGGACGGGCTCCTTCTTGTTATTACAGCATCAAAGCAACAGGAGAAACTACTGGGGCTACGCCAATCGCTCCTAGAAGATGATCCTCAAATAGCCGCAAGCGCCGAAGAGTTTATGGCTCAGCGAAAGGCCCTGACACAGCAAGGCGAAATTACTGGCATCTTCATTGTCCATAATGCAACCAAAGATCTGTACTACGTAGGCCAATGCGCAAAAGCGATTGACCGGGCGGCCATACAGTTTCTCGGTAGGGGCAATTGCGATGTGTATGCCGACTACAAGTACGGTGACTCATTCAACGTGCGAATAATTCCGCTCTCGGGAAGCGGCTATGAAAGTCTCAATGAGCTAAAACGCGCAGCGATACAAGCGCTCGAGGCTGCTGACGAAGGGCTTTATTAAGGGCGAATGTTAGGATAAATGCAATGGCAAGCTCAAATAACACAGGCAACAACGAGAAATTAACGTCGTCCGTCGAAGAAACGCTTCTTAACGAATCCGGCTCGATTGCCAGGGTCAAATCGTTCTCATGGATTTGGTTTATCAATAAGGAGCGAATCCACGACATAGATCCCGTCCAATGCGGCAAATGGATGTTCTTCTTCTCTCCATTCAAAACCGCCCTCATGGACGACATTGTCGGAACCGCAGTTCTTGATGGCGTCGTCGTAGAGGCCAAATACTCGAATCCCGAAACGCTCATCGCGGCGGGCTCGAAACATGGTGTCTGTTGCTTTTACCTAAACGGCAACGATGGAGAAAGCCATAAGAGGGTGCTGAGCTACATGCTGGAAAACGGGCTGATCAGGAAGACAAAGACCGGAAAGCTTTATAACATTTCTTTCAAGTTTGACTCTGAGACCTATGCAGGAAAGTACAAGGGGAGTGGCTTCTCAGGAAAGATAAAGCTCGCGGACTTCGTTGACCTGGAGACGGGAGAGTTTATCTAGGACAGCGGGCGGAGTGATGAACTGGACGCTATGAGAACTCGGTATCCTCGGCATTGGCGCTCTCAAAAACCTTACACTGCAGCATCGAAGACCTCGTCCGGCAACCTTGCGTACGCTCTTGCCGAGAATAGCAATTCTGGTAGCTCCAATTTATTTTTAGAATCACTCTTGGTTTCAAAAATAAAAAAGGTCAAAGGCACTAAACCTCTGACCTGATCTTTAGATGGTGGGCGATACAAGATTCGAACTTGTGACCCCATCCGTGTGAAGGATATGCTCTACCCCTGAGCCAATCGCCCGTCGCCTTTCGGCAAAAGAGATACTAACATAGCCGCGCCCAGTTTTCCAAGAACTTTTTGCCTTCGATTTTAAATTCGTGACCATTCGCGACCACTTGTTGGCTACATCCAGCTTTTAACGCATATCCACCTTGCTGACGTCATCGCACGTTTTTCCCGAAATGATTACGTTCATTCGTTGAATTATTCACTCAATTAGCGAGCAATTATGGAAACAGGGACCCTCACGCTTGAGCAAACACCTGCGGTTTTACTGCACACTTCAATTACTTATCAAAACCCGTCAAGCTTTTGGTCAGTATTTGGTCAGCTTCCGGTACTTACCGGCGTGATGCCGCCATTGATAATCGGTCTACCTGCAAACATAACGGCACGCAGCCAAAGCTAGGGGAGGCCCATATGGACGAGATCGTCTGCGCAAACACCGCATTTCGCTACTGGCGCTGCCCGCCCCAGGTGCGCGACCTCTACCCACGCCTGCCAAATTCCGAAGAAGGCTGGCGAGCTCTAACCCAGTCGCCCTTCGTAGTTGACGTTCTCAAGACGCCGGCTATCACTGCCGCATCAACACGAAGTAACTTACATTCCGATCTGCGACACACCATTCGATGGAATGAGGCTTATGCAGGAAATATATCCATCGATACTGGTATGGGCTTCAGTGTCACGGATCCGCTCAATACGCTGTTTACCATGACGCGCAGCATTTCTCACAGTGACTTGGTGCTCGCAATGTACGAATTCTGTGGCTGGTTCTCCATTTTCAAACCATCTGCTTCATCTGAACTTGCCCTTAAACTGGCAAGTTCAGATGAAGCGTGCCCTAGCACCGAAAAGTTATTTGAGCTTGATGAGACCCAGGATGAGCCACCCTGGAAGCGCGTCTATGCAACCGCACAGCCAAAGAGCGACGAAATGAGCCACCAAGGAAAGGAAGAAAACAATAAAGACAGAGGGAAGGGAACCTCGCTATGGATGAGAAAACCCCTCATTGAGATTGAAGAATTGCAGAGATTCGCAGCTAGAGTCAGGAGTGAAATGTGGGGGAAGCAATTCTACGAGGCCGCCCAGCAAGTAATTGGTGTCGCTGCGTCTCCGCTTGAGGTGGCTAGGATTTTGTTGTTCAGTCGACCAAGACGACAGGGTGGGGCGGGATTCAATAACATATACGTCAACGATTTAACTCCGTTATCAGTTTCGGCCCGACAGATAGCAGGTCAGAAAGTGTGCTACGGCGACATCGTGATAGTAAACCCAATAACGATGAAGGCCGTTATCATCGAAATTCAAGGAGAGGTGGTTCATGGTTCGGGCGCGGTGCTCGACCATGACGCCACTCGAATGACGGCCTTGCAAAGCATGGGATACGACGTAATACTAGTAACACATGACATGCTCAATAATCGTAATCAGCTTGATACCATCATTCACAGTGTGTGCGATCGCTTGGAGCTGAACTACAAGCCGAAAACTAAGGCGATGCAACGTGCGGAAACCATACTACGTGCAAACGTGCTTTCCAACTGGCTCGAAATCAGCATGTAGCAAATCCGTACGCGTCAATTTGGCCCTCGCGAGAGCGTCTGTCTGTTCTGTCACTTCAAAACTCTGCCGGTTTACTACGATGAATTGATGACCTCCGAGCACGCCAAATTTGCTGCTTAAAAAACTGCAGGTAGAACGCTTGACAATTTCGCAAAAAGTCGAGTGTGGTCGCACAACCCGGATTCATCGTAGTAAACCGACATAGTTTTGACGCAGGCGGGACGGGGAGGGTCGCGACCGGGCCCGGGCAAGCCGTCCAGAGCGGCGCCCGCGAAAGTTTTTCCAAAATTGTCCTTGCATCGCCGTCCGAGTTCCCGTATAGTACTCTTCGCACGGGGGCGTAGCTCAGCTGGGAGAGCGCTTGACTGGCAGTCAAGAGGTCAGGGGTTCGATTCCCCTCGTCTCCACCCGAGCATTGAATGAGGCTCCAACGCAAGTTGGGGCCTTTTTTCATATAGGAACACAAGGTCAAAGGTGGCACCAAGATCCTCCTGGTCGACAAGATCGTGCGTTGAACGGGTGCCGCGCGCATGGTAGTATTTCACATCGTGGTTCAAAGCGTTGGAGGCTGTTCTGCCACCCCAACTGCAAGTGTCACTTTATAAGGGCTCTTGGCGCAACGGTTAGCGCAGGGGACTCATAATCCCTGGGTTCTGGGTTCGAATCCCGGAGGGCCCACCAGGTTTTTCAACAGGTCAGACAATATGTCTGGCCTGTTTTCTTTTTCATGGCAGTAGTTTTCACTTGCGAATAGCCTGCTTGCTCACTTCCGGGCGCCCTCGGTCGGCCGCCTGCGATGCCGCCGCCACGAAACCGGCCCATCTACTACGTTTAAGCCCGACCCCTAGACCATACCCCGTATTTCGCGAAAACCGCAGGCCGTCTACCTGCGGTTTTATTTTTGCCCGAGACGCCATGGTCGGGGGATGCCGGCCAAACGTAGTAGATGGGCCGGTTTCGTGGCGGGAGGCCCCGGGGGCGGGCGGAGTGGAGCCTGATGGGAGGGCGGCGGCAGCGCCGCCCTCCCGCGGGGCGCGCCCCGCGGGCTTAGCCGGGCATCGCGGGCCCATCGCTCTCGAGTCCGTCCCGCATCCGCGCCGCCGCCCCAGGAAAGTTTTTCCAAAATTGTCCTTGCATCGCCGGGGGAGTTCCCGTATAGTACTTCTTCGCACGGGGGCGTAGCTCAGCTGGGAGAGCGCTTGACTGGCAGTCAAGAGGTCAGGGGTTCGATTCCCCTCGTCTCCACCCGAGCATTGAATGAGGCTCCAACGCAAGTTGGGGCCTTTTTTCATATAGGCACACAAGGTCAAAGGCGGCACCATGATCCTCCTGGTCGACAAGATCGAAAAAAGCTTCGGCGCACGCGTCCTCTTTAGCGGCGCGTCTTTCCAGATCAGCCCCGGCGAACGCTTTGCGCTCGTGGGACCCAACGGCGCCGGCAAAACTACCATGCTCAAGATCATCATGGGTATCGACAGTCCCGACTCCGGTCAGGTCCAGTACGCCAAGGACTGCCAGGTAGGCTACCTAGAGCAGGAAACCAACCTGGAGCACAAGGACACCACCATCCTCGCCGAGGTCATGGCCGCCGCCAAGGAAATTCGCCGCATGGGCGAGCGTGCCAACGTGCTGCAGGCCCAGATCACCGAGCTCTCCGAGCAAGGCAAAGACGTCGATGCGCTCCTTAACGAGTACGGCCAGGTCCAGGACCGCTTTGAACACCTGGGCGGCTACGAGCTCGAGAGCAACGCCCGCAAGATCCTGTCAGGCCTGGGCTTTAAATTCACCGACTTTGAACGCCCGTGCTCCGAGTTCTCGGGCGGCTGGCAGATGCGCATCGCGCTGGCTAAGCTCTTCCTTCGCCATCCCGACCTGCTGCTTCTGGACGAGCCCACCAACCACCTGGACCTCGAGAGCGTCCAGTGGCTGCGCGGCTTTATCGCCAACTACGACGGCGCCGTCCTCATCGTCAGCCACGACCGAGCCTTCATGGACGCCTGCGTCGACCACGTCGCCGCACTCGAAAACCGTCGCGTGACCACCTACACCGGCAACTACAGCAGCTACCTCAAGCAGCGCGAGGACAACCTGGAGCAGATGCGCGCCAAGCGTGCCGCTCAGGAGCGCGACATCGCCCACATGCAGGTCTTCGTCGACAAGTTCCGCTACAAGCCCACCAAGGCCGCCCAGGCCCAGGAGCGCATCCGCAAGATCGAGCAGATCAAAAAGGAGCTCGTCATCCTGCCCGAGGGCCACAAGCACATCGACTTTAAGTTCCCCGACCCGCCGCGCTCCGGCGACATGGTCGTGGGGCTCGAGGGCGTCTCCAAGTCCTACGGCAAAAAGCACATCTACAGCGACATCGACCTCAAGCTCTACCGCGGCGAGCATGTGGCGCTCGTCGGCCCCAACGGCGCCGGCAAGTCTACCCTCATGAAGATCCTCGCCGGTCTGGAGCCGCCAACTACCGGCACGCGTGATCTAGGCACAAACGTGGGCGTAGCCTACTACGCCCAGCACGCACTCGAGGGCATGACCGAGTCCAATACCGTCCTACAAGAAATTGACACCGTCACGCCCAAGTGGACCGTGCCGCAGCAGCGCAGCCTGCTGGGCGCCTTCCTGTTTAGCGACAATGATTCCATCGAAAAGCAGGTGCGCGTCCTCTCCGGCGGCGAAAAGGCGCGTCTGGCGCTCGCCAAGATGCTTGTGGCTCCCGAGGCGCTCCTGTGCCTGGACGAGCCCACCAACCACCTAGACATCGACTCGGTGGACATGCTCGAGAACGCCCTGCAAAACTTCCCCGGCACCATCGTGCTGATCAGCCACGACGAGCACCTGGTACGCGCCGTGGCCAACCGCATCATCGACATCCGCGATGGTAAGGTCACGGTCTATGACGGCGACTACGACTACTACCTCTACAAGCGCGAGGACCTCGCGGCCCGCGCCGCCGCCGAGGCGGCAGGGGAGAGCGCACCGGCCACGGCCAAGTCCGCCAAGGTCGCCGCGGCCCAGCCCGATGCGCCCGCCGCCACCCCCAAACCTGCCGAGGGCAAAAAGACCAAGGAGCAAAAGCGCGCCGAGGCCCAGGCCCGCGCCGCACTCAACAAAAAGCTCAAGGGCGTGCGCAACCAGCTCAAGAAGATCGAGACGGAACTCGATAAAAAACGCGCCCGCTATGACGAGCTTATGGAATTGATGGCAAGCGAAGAGCTTTATGCCGATCAGGACAAGTTCAACGCCGCGCTGGGGGAATATAACGGCCTTAAGCAAGAGCTGCCCAAGCTCGAGGACGAATGGCTGGAGCTTTCCACCCAGATCGAAGAGGAGACCGCGCGTGAACTCTCGTAAGGCCGCTGCCGTGGCGATGAGCATCATCGCCATCGCATGCCGCATCTGCGGCATCTTTATGAGCGCGATGACCGTGCTGCTGTGCTTTAGCGGCCTCACCGCCAAGCTGCAGATCGTCGGCTTTGTCGTCGAGCTCTCGCGCGCGCTGCCGAGCGCCATCGCCGGCTATGGCGTCATCACGTCGCCCTTTGGCGGCGTGTTCCGTCTGGATTACGCCATCGTAGCCGTCATTTTGTTTGTGGCCGATTACCTGCTCACGCGCGCCTCGCGCCGCGTCCGCTAGGGGAGCGACATGTCCAGCAGCTACCTCATGAACCTGCTCGCCAGCGCTGTCGCCGTCATCGTGGGCATCGTGATCCACGAGAGCGCGCACGCCGCCGCGGCTTGGGCGCTCGGCGACAAGACGGCCCGTTCGCGCGGCCGCGTCTCGCTCAACCCGCTCAACCACATCGACCCGTTCGGTACCATCCTCCTGCCGCTGCTCATGCTCGCCGCCGGCGGCCCGGTGTTCGCCTTTGCCAAGCCCGTGCCGGTCTACCTCAACAACCTCAAGCACCCCAAGCGTGACGAGGTCCTGGTGAGCGTTGCCGGCCCTGCATCGAACATCGCGCTCGCGTGTCTCGCGGCCGCCCTTATGCACGCGACATACGGCAACCTCTACACCAGCATGTCCTTTGCTGTGGCGTCCCAAATCATGAACTTCGGCGCCACGTTTATCGTGGTCAACCTCTCGCTCGCGTTCTTTAACCTCATCCCGATCCCGCCGCTCGATGGCTCGTCGATCATCGTCCCGTTCCTCAAAGGCAAGGCGCTCGCCAACTACTATCACCTGCAGCAATACGCCATGCCGATCCTTATCATCGTGCTGTACCTGCTGCCCATGTGGACCGGCATCGACGTGATTGGACGGTATTTCGACGTTACCGTGTATCCGCTGGCGGACCATCTGCTCAACTTCGCAATCGCCGGCATCTAGGGTAAACTTACAGGTCGACCGTGCAAAACGGTCGCAACATGCACCCAAACCGCGCCGCGAAGGCGCCGTCAAAGGAGGTCGAAAATGTCGTATCGCGTGTCGACGCAGGTCTACAGCGGACCGTTCGACCTGCTCCTGCAGCTGGTAACCCGCCAAAAAGTAGATATCGGCGCCATCTCCATTAGCGAGGTGGCCGAGCAATACCTGGCCGAGGCCGAGCGCATCGAGGCGCTGGACCTGGACGTGGCGAGCGACTTTTTGCTGGTTGCGGCGACCCTTTTGGACATCAAGGCCGCCTCGCTGGTGCCGCAGGAGGCCCCGCGCAAAGTCGATGACGACGATGACGAGTTCGACGAAGACCTCGAGGAGCTCAGCGCGCTCGACGGCGACGCCTTGCGCGAGGTCCTGATCCAGCGCCTGATTGCATACAAGCAGTTTAAGGGCGCGGCGGCGGCCCTCGGTGCCCGCATGCAGGCCGAAAGCCGCATGCACCCGCGTGTGGCCGGTCCCGACCCGGAGTTTTTGGGCCTAATGCCCGACTATCTGGCCGGCATCACCCTGCGCGGCCTCGCCGTCATCTGTGCCGACCTGGACGGCAAGCGCCAGACCTTCCTGCTGGAGGCCGAGCACGTGGCGCCGCATCGCGTGCCACTCGACCTGACCGTAGCCTCAGTCGACCGCTTTACCATGGCACACCAAACCTGCACCTTCCGCGAGCTGTTAGACGGCGATGCTACCACCGAGCAGCTCGTCGTCACCTTCCTAGCCATGCTTGAGCTCGCCAAGCGCGGCTCACTCACGCTGAGCCAGGACGAGATCTTTGGAACCATCCGCATCAACCGCGTCGAGGGCGCCGAGGCCTACGTGCCCGGCGAGGGCCCCGAGCTCACCGAATAGGAGCCGCAATCATGTCAACCCTTTCCACGCTGGATGCAAACAGCCTCAAAGGCGCTCTCGAGGCGCTGCTGCTGGTGTCGAGCGACCCAGTGAGTGCGCCCGCGCTGGCCGGCGCACTGGATATCGCCCCGGGCGAGTGCGCGTCGCTGCTCGCCGAGCTCAAGGTTGAGTACGAGGAGGCCAACCGCGGCTTTCAGTTGCGCGAGGTCGCCGGCGGCTGGCGCCTGTTTACACATCCCGCCTACCACGATGTGGTCGAGGCCTATGTGTTGAGCTGGGACACGCAAAAGCTGTCGCAGGCGGCGCTCGAAACCCTGGCCGTCATCGCATACCACCAGCCCGTGACGCGCGAGGTGGTCAAGGGCATCCGCGGCGTCAACTCTGACGGCGTCATCGCGTCGCTCGTCGACAAGGGTCTAGTGCGCGAGCTAGGCCGCGATCCCCAGCGCGGTCAAGCCATCATCTACGGCACGACCAACGCCTTCTTGGAAAAGTTCGGTCTGCGCTCCACCCGCGACCTGCCCGATCTGGAGCAGTTTGCCCCCGACGAGCAGTCGCGCCAGTTTATCCGCGAGCGTCTAAGCGGCCGCAGCATTCAGTCCACGCTCGAGGAGCAGGCCGAAGATCTGGACGAAGAGCGCGAACTGCTCGATACCGATGTTGAAGATGTTGAGGCAGTCGAGGACTTTGAGACCCTGGTCGTCGACGAGACCTCGGAGGATATGCATGACGAGGACTAACGAAGTAGGGGAGACGCGCGCCATGGGCAACGCAGTGCCCGCAACCGACGCCCAGCCTGTCTACCCGCACACCATGCGCCTGCAGCGCTTTTTGGCGCGCGCGGGCGTTGCGAGCCGCCGCGGGTCGGAGGACCTGATGACCGCCGGACGCGTGACCGTCAACGGCGAGGTCGCGACCGAGCTGGGCACCAAGGTCGACGTCGACCGCGACCATATCGAGGTCGACGGCATGCCGGTCAAGCTCAACCAGGGCGCCGTGTACTTGATGCTCTACAAACCGACCGGCTACCTCACCACCATGAGCGACCCGCAGGAGCGCCCCTGCGTGGCCGACCTGGTACCGCGCAACCGCTTTCCGGGGCTCTTCCCGGTGGGCCGCCTGGACCGCGACACCACGGGCCTTTTGCTCTTTACCACCGACGGTGATCTGTCGCAGGACCTGCTGCACCCCAGCAAGCACGTTTACAAGACATACCAGGCGCTGGTGGACGGCAGTCTGTCCGACCGCGATCTCACGCCGCTGCGTCGCGGCATCGAGCTCGACGACGGCGTCTGCCAGCCGGCAATCTGCCGCGTCATCACCGCACGCGAGGCAGAGGCTGTGGCTCCGCAAGGCGTCAAGCCCGGCACCACGGCTGTGGAGGTCATCATCCGCGAGGGCCGCAAGAATCAGGTCAAACGCATGCTGAGCAAGATCCACCACCCGGTGATCCGCCTGCACCGCTGCAACTTTGCCGGCCTGGAGCTCAAGGACGTGGCCAAGGGCTCCTGGCGCGAACTCACCGACCGCGAGGTGCAGATCCTCAAAAGCGGCGGTATCCCGCCCAAGCAGGCCAGCGCCAAGCGCGGCGGCAAGCCCCAAGACACGCCCGCCAGCCGCACGCGTCACCACGGCAGCCACGGCTCCGCACCCAAGCGCAACACCTACCGCGAGCGCTACACGGGCTAGGCAACCCGCCGCGCCCCAACGCCCGCGAACCATACCAGCACGTCACCCATCGAAAGGAAGCATTGCATGATCGTCGCCATCGACGGCCCCGCCGGTTCCGGCAAGTCCACCATCGCCAAGGAGATCGCCCGACAGCTGGGCTTTAACAAGCTCGACACGGGCGCCATGTATCGCGCCGTCACCTTCGCCGCGCTCGACCGAGGCATCGATTTGGACGACGAGGCGGCAATCGACGCCCTCGCCAAGCAAATCGAGATCCGCTTTACAAACGGCACCGACGAGGACACGCGCCTGACCATTGACGGCCGGGACGCTTCGGCCGCCATCCGCACCCCGCAGGTCGACGCCAACGTGTCCAAGGTCTCGGCCTATCCGGGCGTGCGCGCCGCCATGCTCATCCACCAGCGCCGCGCCGCCGAGGACCGCGATATCGTGGCTGAGGGTCGCGACATCGGAACCGTCGTATTCCCCAACGCGCAGGTCAAGGTCTTCCTGACCGCTGACCCGCGCGAACGCGCCCGCCGCCGCGTGCTGCAGCGCCACCAAAACGATGCCCAGCCGCTCACGTCCGAGCAGCTCGAAGCCGAGGTCGACGAGACCCTCGACGCCCTTAAGCAGCGCGACAAGCTCGACAGCAGCCGCGAGGTCGCCCCGCTCGTGCCCGCCGAGGACGCCGTGCACGTCGACTCCACCGCCCACACCATCGACGAGGTCGTCTCGATAATCGAGGACCTTATCAACCAAAGGAGGTAGCCCATGCGCCTGTTTAAGCAGACGCCCGAGGACTATTACAACGCTCCCTATGCCGAGTTCCCGGCGCTCATCCGCGGCACCGTCGCCGTAGTCATGGCCATCCTTTGGGCCTTCTCCAAGCTCATGTGGCGTTGGAAAGTCGAGGAAGCCGACCTGCTGTTTGAGCGCCAGGACAGCCACGGCAGCGTGGTCATCTGCAACCACACCTCAATGGCCGAGCTCTTGGCCGTGGAGACGGCGCTGTTCTTTGGCGGCCGCCGCATTCGCCCCATTTTTAAGTCCGAGTTCGCCAAGAGCAAGATTGTGCGCTGGGCCTTTAGCCGCGTTGGCGGCATCCCCGTGGAACGTGGTACTGCCGATATGAAGTGCTTGCGCGCCGCCCAGCATGCGCTGCAGCGCGGCGAGGACGTCCTGATCTTCCCCGAGGGCACGCGCATCCGCTCGCGCGAGATCAAGCCCGAGGTCCACGGCGGCTTTGCGCTCATCGCCCAGATGGGCAAGGCACCTGTGAACCCGCTCGCCATCTGCGGCTGGTCCGATATCACGCCCGCGGGCAAAAAGCTCATGCGTCCCAAGAAGTGCTGGATCCGCGCCGGCAAGGCCGTCTCGCTTTCCGACGCACCGGCTGGGCTTAAGCGCACGGAGCGCCTGGAATGGTTTGAGTCCGAGGCCATGAACCGCGTCTACGCTATGCGAGACGAGCTGTGCGCCGAGCATCCGGGCAGGTTCTAGCCATGAGCGAGAACGTGACGAACACCGCCGCGACTGCGTTCGACCAGGCAACCGCGCCTACCATCGAGATCGCCGCCCACGCCGGTACTTGCTACGGCGTACAGCGTGCGCTCGATATGGCGCTAGCCGCCGCGCCGCAGGCAGGGGAGTGCACTCAGGTCCATACCCTGGGTCCGCTCATCCATAACCCTATCGTGGTACGCGAGCTCGCGGAGGCTGGCGTCGGTCTGGCCGAGACCTTGGACGACGCAGCATCGGGCACCGTGATCATCCGCGCCCACGGTGTGGTGCCACAGGTGATCGATGCTGCCCGCACGCGCGGCCTCAACGTGGTCGACGCCACCTGCCCCTACGTGAAGAAGGTCCATATGGCAGCCGAGCGCCTGGTGCGCGAAGGCTACCGCGTGGTGGTCGTAGGCGAGCCGGGTCACCCCGAGGTCGAGGGCATTCTTGGCCACGCCGGCAAAGATGCACAGGTCGTGAGCTGTGCCGGCGACGCCAACGCCTTGTCGCTCAAGGGCAAGGTGGGCCTGGTTGTGCAGACCACTCAGACCGCGCAGAACCTCGCCGAGGTCGTGGCCGCTATCACCCCGCGCGTGCAGGAGCTGCGCGTGATCAACACCATCTGCGCCGCCACGAGCGAGCGCCAGCAGGCAGCCGCATCACTTGCCAAACGCTGTGATTGCATGGTCGTCGTGGGTGGCAAGAACTCGGGCAACACCCGCCGCCTGGCGCAGATTTGTGCAGACGCCTGCGAGCACACGCATCACATCGAGGAAGCTTCCGAACTCCAGGCCGCGTGGTTTACCGACGCTCACCACATCGGCATCACCGCCGGAGCCTCCACCCCACAAGAACACATCGAGCGCGCCGTCGAGCGCATCAAGGAGCTTTACCGCTAACCATGGACCAGACCGTACCCGCATACGCCGCCGAGGTGGCCGATTACGGGCGCAGCCGCGACCCCGAGCCGGGTGAGGGCGCGCTCATCAAGAACGTGCGTCCCGAATCGCCCGCGTGGGATGTGGGTATCGAGCCGGGCATGCGCGTGCTCACGGTCAACGGTGAGGCGCTCACCGACATGATCGTGTGGCTCTGGGAGGCCGACGACGACACCGTCGACCTCGAGGTATTCGACCCGCGCGACAACAGCGTCACCCCCGTCGAGCTCGACCGCTTCCCGGGCGAGGACTGGGGGCTGGAGTTCGACGGCCCTATCTTCGATGGCATGCGTACCTGTGTGAACGCCTGCGTGTTCTGCTTTATGACGATGCTTCCCAAGGGCGGTCGCTCGACGCTCTATATTCGCGACGACGACTATCGCCTAAGCTTTTTGCAGGGCAACTTTGTCACGCTCACGAACCTCACCGACGAGGACGTGCAAAACGTCATCCAACGCAACATGAGCCCTATGAACGTGTCGGTCCATGCCGTGAGCCCCGACGTCCGCCGTCGTATGATGGGCCGCAACGCCCAGCGCGGCATGGACGTACTCGAGGCCATCATGGCCGCCGGCATCGAGATTCACGCGCAGATCGTGTTGTGCCCCGGCATGAACGACGGCGAGGAGCTGGAAAAGACCCTGCGCTTTTGCGAGGAGCACGAGCAAATCACAAGCCTGGGCATTGTGCCGCTCGGTTTTACCAAGCATCAGAACCGCTTTAGCTGGTCATACAGCGACAAGCCCGAACTGGCGCGCGAGACCATTGCCATGATCCGTCCCTACCAGGACCGCGCCTTCGAGCGTTTTGGCCGCCACACCTTCCAGATGAGCGACGAGTTCTACCTGGACGCCGGCATCGATCCGCCCGAGGCGGACTTTTACGACGGCTATCCGCAGTACTACGACGGTATCGGCATGATCCGCTCATACCTAGACGAGACGGACGATGTGCTTGCCGCCGATGCCGAGCGACTGGCCCGCGTCCGCGAGGCCATCGCCGCTCGCAGCCAGCACCTGCTGTGCCTCTCGGGCGCCAGCGCACGCGACACCGTGGCACGTTTCGTGGAATCGCCGCAGGGGCTCGCCGGCACCGTCACGGCCATCAAGAATCGCTACTTTGGCGGCAACGTGGACGTGACCGGCCTCATCGTCGCCTGCGACATTCTGGAACAGCTGCCGCAGGACCTCTCGGGGGTTATGCTCTTTGTGCCTAAGCTCATGTTCAACGCTGACGGCATGACGCTTGACGAGTATCATCGTGACGATTTACTCGCAAGCCTTACCAGTCGCGGCGCCGAGGTTCATGTGGTGTCGACCATGCCGCATGAGCTGCTCGATACCCTGGAGCACATCCTTGGCATTGTGCCTGCCGACTCTAACACTTCCACTGACCCTACCCATTAAAGGAGTGCAGATGAAACCTATCGTCGCCGTCGTCGGACGCCCCAACGTGGGCAAGTCCACGCTCGTTAACCGCCTGGCCCAGACCTCGGACGCCATCGTCCATGAGTCCCGCGGCGTCACGCGCGACCGCTCGTACCACACGGCCGATTGGAACGGCCGCGAGTTCACCATCGTCGACACGGGCGGCATCGAACCGCTCAAGAGCGATGACGTCTTCGCCACGTCCATTCGCGACCAGGCCCTCGCCGCCGCCGAGGAAGCCGCCGTCATCCTGTTTGTGGTCGACGGCCGCACCGGCGTCACCGAGGAGGACGAGTCGGTCGCTCGCATGCTCAAACGCTGCGACAAGCCGGTCTTTCTGCTGGTGAACAAGCTCGACAACCCCGATCGCGAGAACGACAGCATCTGGGAGTTCTATTCGCTCGGCATCGGTGAGCCCACGCCGCTCTCGGCCCTGCATGGTCATGGCACGGGCGACCTGCTCGACGATATCGTGGCCCTGCTTCCGGAGGAAGAGGACGAGGTCGCCGATGAGTTCCCCGACGCGCTGAACGTCGCCATCATCGGCCGCCCCAACGCCGGTAAGTCCTCGCTGTTCAACCGCATCCTGGGCGCCGACCGTTCCATCGTGTCCAACATTGCCGGCACCACGCGCGACGCCATCGACACCGTCGTGGAGCGCAACGGCAAGCACTACCGCATGGTCGACACCGCGGGCATTCGTAAGAAGAGCACCGTGTACGAAAACATCGAGTACTACTCGATGGTCCGCGGCCTGCGCGCCATCGACCGCGCCGACGTGGCGCTGCTCGTCGTCGACGCCTCCGTGGGCGTTACTGAGCAGGACCAGAAGGTCATGGGTCTTGCCATCGAGCGCGGCTGCGCCATCGTTGTGCTGCTCAACAAATGGGATCTGCTCGACGACGACCGTAAGCGCGAGGCCTGCATGGAGACCATCGACCGCCGTCTGGGCGTCATGGCTCCCTGGGCCCAGTACCTGCGCATCTCTGCCCTTACCGGCCGCAGCGTCGAGAAGATCTGGGCAATGGTAGACGCCGCCGAAAAGACGCGCTCGCAGAAGATCAGCACCTCGCGCCTCAACACGTTCCTCACCGACCTGCGCGAGTTCGGTCATACCGTGGTGGACGGCAAGCGCCGCCTGCGCATGCACTACGTGACCCAGACGGGCGTCAACCCGCCGACGTTCACGTTCTTCGTCAACCACAGCGACCTGGTCAACGACACCTACCAGCGCTACGTCGAGAACCGCATGCGCTCGACCTTCGATTTTTCCGGCACGCCCATTCGACTCTTCTTTAGGAAGAAGGAGCAAAAGGATGCATAATCCGATTCTTCTGACCGCCATCTGCGCCGTGGTCTCGTTCTTTATCGGGGCGATTCCGTTTGGCCTTATCCTGGGCCGCGTGTTCAACCACACCGACATTCGCAAGGCGGGCTCCGGCAACATCGGCACCACCAACGCACTGCGCGTGGCCGGCCCCAAGGTGGCCGCACTCACGCTGCTGCTCGACTGCCTTAAGGGCGCCATCTGCGTCCTTATCGCGCGTCCGCTCATTGCGAGCGTGGGCTATGGCTTCCCCGTGAGCATTATGGCTCCCGGTGCCGCCGGCGACTGGATGCTCGGCGTCATTTGCCTGGCTGCCGTGTGGGGACACATCTTCTCGCCCTACCTTAACTTCCACGGCGGCAAGGGTATCGCGGTTGGTCTGGGCGTAATCCTCGCCTGGTACTGGCCCATTGGCCTGTCGCTGCTGGGCATGTTTATCGTGGCCGTCGCCATCACCAAGTATGTGTCGGTGGGCTCGCTTGCCGCTGCCATCGGTCTTCCCATCGCTGCCTGCGCGGTCTTTCCGTACAGCAGCCTGGGACTTAAGTTTTGCATGGCGATGATCGGCATCACCGTGGTGTGGGCCCATCGTGCGAACATCAAAAAGCTCATGACCGGTAAGGAGTCCAAGCTCTCGTTTACCAAGCGCGTCACCGAGCCCGACGATAAGTAGGAGAGAGTCATGAAAGTTGCGCTGATTGGCTCCGGCTCCTGGGGAACCGCCGTCGCCGGCCTTGCCGCCACGCGAGCCGAGCGCGTGACCATGTGGGCCCATAGCGAGCAGACGGCCGCCGGCATCAATGGCGAGCACCGCAACCCGCGCTATCTGGTGGGATACGAGCTGCCCGGCAACGTCTTCGCCACGACGGAGCTGGTGCAGGCGCTCGACGGCGTCGAGGCCATCATCTTTGCCGTGCCTTCGACGCACCTGCGTGGCGTCTGTCACCAGGCGGCGTCGTTCATCGCGGACGAGACGCCGGTTCTGTGCCTCACCAAGGGCATCGAGCCCGAGTCCGGCCTGCTCATGAGCGAGGTCATCGCCAGCGAGATCGGCAACGAGTCGCGCGTGGCGGCACTCTCGGGCCCCAACCATGCCGAGGAAATCTGCCGCGGCAGGCTCTCTGCCGCCGTCATCGCCAGTGAAGACCAGCAGGTGGGGGAGACCTTTAAGGAGCTGCTGCTTTCCACGGCCTTCCGCATCTACCTGTCGCAGGACATGACGGGCGTCGAAGTCTGCGGCGCCATGAAAAATGTCATCGCCATCGTATGCGGCATCTCCGCCGGTACCGGTGCGGGCGATAACACGCTCGCCCTCATCATGACGCGCGGCCTGGCCGAGATCAGCCGCCTGGTGCACGCCCGCGGCGGTCTGGCCATGACTTGCATGGGACTTGCCGGCATGGGCGACCTTATCGCCACCTGCACTTCGGAGCATTCGCGCAACCGCACCTTTGGCTACGAGTTCGCCCATGGCGTGTCGCTCGACGAGTACCAGGCACGCACGCATATGGTGGTCGAGGGCGCCGTCGCGGCCCGCAGCGTCAGCGAGCTCGCCCGTTCACTGGGCGTAGACATTCCGCTCACCTTTGCCGTGGAGCAAACGCTCTACAACGGTGTTACTTTGGATAGGGCGCTCGAGATTCTCACCGACCGCGTCCCTTCTCAAGAGTTCTACGGACTCACCGACTAGCGCAGAAAGGCTACTACCATGGGTTCCATCAAAATCGCTCCGTCCGTCCTTTCGGCCGACATGGCAAACCTCAAGGGCGAGCTCGACAAGATCACCGGCGCCGATTACGTGCACTTCGACGTCATGGACGGTCACTTTACCGGCAACCTGACCTTTGGTGTTGACATTCTTAAGGCCGTCAAGCGCTCCACCGATGTACCGGTCGACGCGCACCTGATGGTATCGAACCCCGACGAGACTGTCGATTGGTACGCCGATGCCGGTGCCGACATGATCACCGTGCACTACGAGGCTTCCACGCACCTGCACCGCACACTCACCCATTTGCAGCAGCGCGGCGTCAAGGCCGGCGTGGTGCTCAACCCCGCCACTCCCGTGTGCGTACTCGAGAGCATCATCGACGTCGTCGATATGGTGCTGCTGATGAGCGTGAACCCGGGCTTTGGCGGCCAGAGCTTTATCCCGGGCACCATTGCAAAGCTGCACGAGCTCAAGGCCATGTGTGAGCGCCATGGCGTGTCGCCCTTGATCGAGGTCGATGGCGGTATCTCTTCCAAGAACATCGCCGAGGTCGTCAAGGCCGGCGCCAACGTGCTCGTGGCCGGTTCCGCCGTATTTAAGTCCAAAGATCCCGCTGCCGAGGTTGCGCTGCTGCAGAAGCTGGGCAACGAGGCCGCACAGGAGGCATAAACCCTTATGACCGCAGGTCAAAACCGCATACCCGTGAATCTTGACTATGCCGCCTCGACGCCCATGCGCGCCGAGGCGCTCCTTGCGCAGCGCGAGTACGACGACAGCGAGCTTGCCGGCGTCAACCCCAACTCGCTGCACTCGCTTGGTCGCAAGGCCGCCGCGCGCCTGGAAGTCGCCCGTCGTGAGATCGCCCGTAGCTTTGGCGCACGCGTCCGCCCTTCCGAGATCATCCTTACCAACGGCGGCACCGAGGCAAACCAGCTGGCGCTCCTCGGACTTGCCGAGGGCGCCCGTCAGCGCGATCGCAAGCGCGACCGCGTGATCGTTTCGGCCATCGAGCACGATTCGATTCTGGACAACCTGCCGCTGCTGCGCGCCGCCGACTTTACCGTCGACCTGGTGCAGCCCTGCCGCGCGGGCTACATAGAGCCCGCCACGCTTGTCGAGCTGCTCGGCGACGACGTTGCGCTCGTGAGCATTATGGTCGCCAACAACGAGACCGGCGTGGTGCAGCCCATCCGCGAGCTGGCCGCCGCCGCACATACTGCCGGTGCCTTGTTTCATACCGATGCCATCCAGGGCTACTTGCATATTCCGCTCGATGTCACCGAGCTGGGAGTTGACGCCATGACCGTTGCCGCGCACAAGATCGGTGGCCCCGTGGCATCCGGCGCGCTCTACCTTAAGAACCGCACGCCGCTGCGCCCGCGCATCTTTGGCGGCGGACAGGAGGCCGGTCGTCGTGCCGGCACGCAGGACCTGCGCACGCAGCTGGCCTTTGCCGCTGCCGCCCGCACGCTGGCGCCCCATGTGGCCCAGGAGCGTACGACGCTGCAAGCTCTTTCCGACAAGCTCTACGCCACGCTTACGGCTCATCCGCGTATTCATGCCACCATGGGCGACTACGCACAGGCCAATCGTCTGCCGGGTATGGTTTCGATCTACATTGACAGCATGGACTCCGAGGAGCTCATCATCAAGCTCGACGCCGCCGGCTTTGAGGTATCGGCAGGCTCGGCGTGCTCGAGCGGCAGTATGGACCCGAGCCACGTTTTGAGCGCGATGGGCATCGGTCGCGAGCAGGCATTGGGAGCACTGCGCATTTCCTTTGATGACCGCGTGAATCCGAGCGATCTGGACGAGTTCGCCCGGACGCTGCTCTCGATCGTGGGTGCCGCATGATCGTCGCCGAGCTTGAGCGCGCGCTGCTGGCACGCTATCCCAAGGCGGACGCCGAGGGCTGGGATCACGTAGGACTCTCCGTTGGCGATCCGGCCGCGGAGATCACCGGCGTTGCCTGCGCACTCGATGCGACCGTGGCTAACGTTCGCCGCGCCCAAGAAGCAAGCGCCAACGTGCTGCTGACGCATCATCCCATATACATCAAGGCACCCGAGGCCTTTTGTCCGGCGGATGCCACACGTCCCCAATGCAGCGCGGCGCTCTACGAGGCAGCGCGTTGCGGCGTGAGCATCATATCGCTCCACACCAACCTGGACCGCTCGCACGAAGCCCGTGTCCGCCTGAGCAAGCTGCTGGGTGCTGCACCCGTAAGCTCACTGGAGCACGTGGACGACCCCGAAGCCACCGGCCTGGGCGCGCTTGCAACGCTCAACGACCCGTATACGCTGCGCGATCTTGCCGCCCGTGCTGCCACGGCCTTCGGAAGCGACCCGCGCGTATGGGGCGATGCCGAGCGCCCGTGCCGCACCGTCGCCATTCTGGGCGGCTCCCTGGGCGACTTTGGCGAGCTCGCCATCGCCGCGGGTGCGGATGTCGTCGTGACGGGCGAGGCGGGCTATCACGTGGCGCAGGACCTCGCTCTGCGCGGTCTGGGCGTCATCTTGCTCGGCCACGACCGCTCCGAGGAGCCGTTCGTTGATATATTGATGAACTCTGCAGTTGACGCCGGGGTCAACCCCCGTCATGCGATTAAAATACTGAACCCTTGCCAATGGTGGACTGTGACAAAAGGAGAGAACTTATGAGCGCCGGCGCTACGCTACTCAAGCTGCAACAGATCGATTTGGAGCTCGCCCGCAACAAGAGCGAACTTGCCAATATGCCGGAGCTCAAGGAGCTCGCTTCCAAGCGCAAGACCTATGTGAAGCTCAAGTCCGAGATGACCAAGCTCTACGCCCAGCGCAAGGATCTGGACATTGAGCTCGACGATCTCAACACCACCGAGATCCAGACCAATAACGCCATCGAGGCCGCTAAGAAGCGCCACGTTGACGGCTCCGACTACCGCGAGGTACAGGACCTGGAAAACGAGCTCGCCACCCTGGCCAAGCGCCTGGACAAGATTGAGCACACCCGCAAGGATGTCGTTGTCGCCCATAAGGAGGCGCTCGACCGCGAGACCCGCGCGCAGGCCATCATCGCCAAGTTCGAGGAGGGCGTGAAGGCCGATACCAACGCCGCCCGCGCCAAGGCTGCCGACCTGCAGGCTCAGATCGAAGCCGCCACTAAGGAGCGCACCGCTCTTGCCGCCACGCTGCCGGCCGACGTGCTCACCGACTACGAGCGTCTGCTCAAGCAGTTCCGCGGCTTGGCCGTCGAGACCATCCAGGGCAACATCCCCACGGTCTGCCACACCGCGCTGCAGGCATCGTCCATGAGCGACCTCAACCACGACGGTAGCGAGATTACGCACTGTCCGTACTGCCACCGCCTCCTGGTGCTCCCGAGCAAGGAAGCCTAGCGATGACGGCGGCATCCAACAATTCAATGCAACTTGAGGGAAAAACGATCCTGCTGGGCATTACCGGCGGGATCGCCGCCTATAAGTCGTGCAATATCGTGCGCCTGCTGCAAAAGCGCGGCGCACGTGTCAAAGTCGTTATGAGCGAGCATGCCACCGAGTTTGTGGGCCCGCTCACGTTCCGCGCGCTCACCAATGAGCCGATCGCTGTTGGGCTATTCGACGACCCGTCTGACCCCATCCACCATATCTCGCTTGCGCAGGAGCCCGATCTGGTGGTCGTAGCGCCCGCGACGGCCAATATCATCGCCAAGATGGCCAACGGCATCGCCGACGACCTCATCTCCACTACGCTGCTTGCGACGCCGCGACCCATCGTGATCGCGCCGGCCATGAACAATGGCATGTGGAAAGCGCCGGCGACGCAGGCCAACATGGCCACGTTGCGCGAGCGCGGTGTCCATGTGGTGGGTCCGGGCAGCGGCTACCTTGCCTGCGGCGACGTGGACACGGGACGCATGAGCGAGCCCGAGGACATCGTCGAGGCTGTCTGTGAGGTGCTCAAACCCGTGCCTCAGGACCTGGCAGGCAAGCGCGTCGTCATCACTGCCGGCCCCACGCACGAACCAATCGACCCGGTGCGATTCATTGGCAACCGCTCATCAGGCAAGATGGGCATCGCCCTGGCAGGGGAGGCCGCTCGCCGCGGTGCTGCGGTCAAGCTTGTGCTGGGACCGACATCGCTCGATGTCCCCCGCGGCGTGGAGTGCGTGCGCGTGCAGACCGCCGCTGAAATGCTGCAGGCAGCGCTCAGCGCCTTCCAGACGGCCGATGCGGCAATTTGTGCGGCCGCCGTCGCCGACTATACCCCCGCCACCCCTGCGGACCATAAGCTCAAAAAGGCCAACGAACGCCTGGATCGCATCGAGCTTGTCGAAACGGTCGATATTTTGGCCGAGCTCTCGCGCCAGAAGGGCGAGCGGTGCGTAATCGGATTTGCGGCCGAGACCGATAACGTTGTCGAGTACGCCGAGCGCAAATTGGCCCGCAAGGGCTGCGATGCCATTATCGCCAACGATGTCTCGCGCGCCGATTCGGGCTTTGGAACCGACACTAACAAGGCCTGGATTGTGAGCACAACGGGTACGCAAGAACTTCCCGTGCTAACAAAACCCCAGCTCGCAGATACAATTTTGGACTTGCTTCAAAATTTATAAAAAAGTTCTTGCACAAGTCTAAAGTTTCGGGTTAATATACTCCCTGTTGCAAGCGAGAGCAGAGCAACAAACATAAGCTTCGGGACGTGGCGCAGCTTGGTAGCGCACTTGACTGGGGGTCAAGGGGTCGCTGGTTCGAATCCAGTCGTCCCGACCAGAAGTTTGCAGGTCAGGCACCTAGTGCCTGACCTTTTTTGTTTTAAGCAATTGCTTAATTTTGATTAAGCAACAGGGTGCCAAAAATCTACCTGCGCGATAATCGCTTTTTGCGGTTACTTGCGCGTTTTGCACGCGCTTGAGCCGATTTATTAACGCGACATGAATCTACATACGCGTAGCTGGTATACAGACGAGTACAGGCTGTATTTATCGCGGCGATTTACGCAGATATGGCGACTGTAACGAACTAGTGTGTCGCTGTATTTATTCCAGCAGTTCACTTGATCTGTGGACAAGTGAGCGGTTACAACAAAACGCCAACCAGGATGGACTCCATACGAGGATGCCGCAAAGGTAATGGCGGGGAAGTGCGGCAGGCGCTCTGAGAGCCGCTGTATGCCCCCATTTCTCCTCAACCCGATTACCTGTACAATGAACCTCGAATTATTTGAGTAATCGCCAAAAGAAAAGCCCTCGCAGGATTGCGAGGGCTTTGCGATGAAAGAGATCAGAAGCAGAAAGCGGGGAGGACATAAAACGAGTCCGTCGCGCTGTAGCTGTAGCAAATACCGCCGCTTTGAACATAGCGAAAGGATGTGGAGCTGCGCGGTCTCACGGAACGAGTCCAGTGGCTATAGCCTGATGCACCGGAATAGTTCGACCTCGTCACGCCCTTGGATTTGTAGCACTCGTACTGGATGCCGTCAGATTGCATATCCCCGTATACTTCGGTTGCCGAGAGCAGAAAAACCTTGTCGGTCGTCGCCGAGGGGGCACCGCCCCCGTTACCGCCAACGTTATCGGTTGTCTTTGTGACGGGTTTCACCTTTGACTGGAGCTCGCTGGGCAGGAGCAACCAGAGGTCACCGCTGTTGAGGCGGGTACGGAGCTCGGACTTATCCCAACCACCGGCATTGGTGTCCGTAGCGTTCATTCTCTGGCTACCCAAGGCAGAGTTGGTCGCCTCGAACGTCAAGCCTGCCATGCCGCTACCATCGGCCAAGTCGTCGTGGTTGATGCCGATGATACGGTACTCGAGCGTCTTGCCATTGGTCAGCTTCATCGAGAACTTGGTGCCGGCATCCATGGCGGCCTTGGCCTTGGCGTAGGCGATAGACGATGTACCGTTCTTGGCAATGTCTTTGGCAACCGCCTCCTGCTCGTCGAGGGTCCAGTCCTTCGCGTCCTTGGCGATGGCCACCTGGACGGCCGCGGAATCGGCGCCTGCGGAGCCGCCACCGGACGCGCCTCCCTCGACGCCGCCGACCGTCCCATTGTTCACCGTGTTGCCGACCAGGTTGGACTGGTTTCGGATGGCTCCGGCCACGCCGGGTCCCGCGAACACGATGACCAGGCCGATGACGGCAATGATCAGGACGTACTCGATAATTGATTGCCCTCGGAAGCGGGTCGTTTCAGGAGCGACCCCCCCCCCGAAGGTTAATTGCCGCTGCATGCATATACGGCTCCCTTCACTCGGGGTTTGCAATACGAGCCGAGCGTAGGGCTATTCCAAGTATTTGCAACGGTCTTGCCGCTGCGGCAACGATGACGGCAGGGGAGAAAGTCATGCGCTATTAGCGCGGCTATAACGTCCGCTTCGAATGCCGACCGTATTCATATCGAGGCAGCCATTTCATACCTTCAGAAAGACAACTGAAAGCCGCAAAAAAGCGGGACCCGGCTATAAGCCGAACCCCGCCCAAGAGAAGCCTTTAGAGCCGAGACAGACAACGCGTGTGGACAATCACTCAGCCTCCACCGCCATGCGCACGACCTCTTCCATCGGGTAGCGAGTGCCGCCGTCCCCGTCCAAAGCCTCGTTGTAGGCCTCGATGTCCGCCATGTCCTCAGCCTTCTCGAACGCGGCCCTTCTCACGAACTCGGAAAAGGTCATGCCCGTGGCGTCCGCATGGCCCTGAATCAAGGCCATTTCGCCCTCATCGAACTTGACCGCGATCTCGCGCATCGCCATGGTCGCTCCCGTAAACGCCGTCATCGAAGTGAATCCATTATCCACCCACCGTATACGCCCCGAACTCGAAACACCAAGCAGGATGGACTCTATACGAGGACGCAGCAGAGGTAATGGCGGGGGAGTGCGGCAGGCGCTCTGAGAGCCGCTGTATGACCCCATTTCTCTTCAATCCGACTACCCGTGCCATGAACCTGAAGCCGTTCGTTCGGTCGCCAAAAGAAAGCACGCGCGGGGTAACGCGGGCTTTGCGCTAGACAAGCTAGAAGCACCAGGCGGGGGAGACGCAAAACCAGCCCGGCGCGGAGTTGCTGTCCGACGGATTGCCGCTGCTGTCGACATGGAGGAAGCCCTTCGAGGCGTTCGGAAACACCGAACGCTCCCACCAACCGCTGCCAATGGCAATGGCAGAGTTGGGATTATAGTTCTCCGTCACCTTGCCTTTGAAGGCCTCGTACTGGGTGCCCTCGGAGGAAGTCCAGGGATAGGATGCCCAATAGGAGGTGGGGGGCGATCTCAGAGTAGCTGAGCAGGAACAGCTTGTCCGAGGTAGCCGTCACGGCGGCGTTCTTGTTCTCATCACCGCCCCCGACATTGTTCGATAGCTTTTTGACGGCCTTCACCTTGGACTGGAAATCGGAGGGCATCAGATTCCAGATCTTGCCGGAGTTCATTTTCTGACGGAGTTCAGACTTCTCCCAACCGCCGGCGTTGGTGTCAATCGCGTTCATGGGGGACCAAATGCCCGTCGTGGTGGTGAGGAACGTGAGGCCCGCCTTGCCGGATCCGCCTGCAGGGCCATCATGATTGATGCCGATAATGCGGTAAGTCAGCGTCTTGCCATCGGTGAGCTTCATCGAGAACTCGGTGCCGGCATCCATCGCGGCCTTCGCCTTGGCGTAGGCGGGCGACGCCTCGCCCTTGGCGGCGATGTCCTCGGCAACTGCCTTCTGCTCACCGAGGGTCCAGTCCTTCGCGTGTCCTTCGCGTCCTTGGCGAGCGCCGCCTGGACGGTCGCGGAACCCGCGCCGTTACCGCTGCCGGAACCGATCGGTTCCCAAGTCCCACCTGCTGTCCCGTTTACCAATACTCCCGCCACCGTGTTGAACTGGTTCCTGATTGCCGACGAGACCCAAGGGCCGGCTATCATCACAACCAGGACGATAATCGCGATGACCAGAACGTACTCGATGGCTCCTTGGCCTCGGAGGCGGGTATTCCTAGGAGATACCCACATTACAGTCTGAAGTGGGCCACCGATAAATTTCGATGGCGAGCATTCGGCGCAT
>ERZ1106935.129-NODE-129-length-94190-cov-15.930536_pt1 | contig 94190 bp, 59 predicted proteins | sample MGYA00403666_ERZ1106935 | MGnify/ENA primary metagenome ERZ1106935 (study PRJEB35170, sample SAMEA104062452) | human gut metagenome | biome: human gut; feature: human-associated habitat; material: faeces | place: Denmark | collected 2012-11-20 ... | reverse complement strand
AGCAAAGATAGCTAATTTTAAAACTTACCAACCAGAAATTTCCGCTGAGCCAGTTTAAGTGCCCTGTCCATTTTGAACGAATAGATATAATTTTCCGGAGGATTCCCGGTTATCTCTCGTATCCTGCTATAAAAAGCAGTACGGCTCATTCCTATATCGATACTTAATTTATCTATTGTATATTTATCAGTAGAGATGTTCTTTTCCAGGATTTTATTGACTTTATCCATAAATATCTGATCCGTATTTTCTGTTTCCATTTCTTCTTTGGTGGGGACCATTGGAAAAACAGCATCTGACAAAAACAATTTGACCCGTTCACGCAAAACCATGCGGTTTTCTACAAGCATACGTATGTTTGCCCTTAGCCTGCAAATGCTTTCTGTTCGTAATTCCAGACGATCCGCCCCACTTCCTAAATGAGACAAATAACTTTCGTTATCAAAGGCCCTTATCAAAAGGACAACCGGTATATACCCTATCATTTTATCTGTTTTGATCCGGAAACTAAGTGTATCTCCATTTGTTCCGTTTACATTATCGTCAATAATTATAGCATCAGGATTTTGGCGGACTACTGTATCCTTCAGCAAATCAGGATCCTCCAAAGCTGAAATCTGAAAATACCGCGATAAGGCTTTTTTTAAATAATTCCTGAATGCCCCGTCCGCCATTACCAATAAGATATGGGATGTATCTTTTGTTTTAGCATTCGGGGTATCATCTTTATCACTTTCAGAAGATTTTTTAGCCTTATTCTTCGTATTTGTTGAAGAATGTTTGATAGCCGAACATTCCTGATTCCGGCAATGACAATCTGTTGGAATGACAATTTGGAAAGCAAATGATTTGCCATGTCTATATCCGTTTATTTTTCCACCATGCAGGCGAATGATTTTTCTTACAGTCCACAAATCACTATACCCATATATAGGAAATATGACCGGAATAAAAGGAAACATTTTCCCTACTCTTTTGTCTGCTATCTCACAATTAGTAATCTGCAACTGCCAGGAATCTGTTGTATGTGTTATATTGATTGATATGCAACAACCTAAATCGGAACCCAAAATTAGTTTGCTTATAAGATGCTGAAGCGCTGCCGTCATAATGTTTTCATTGATTCTGCAACTGACGCAATCCGAACATTCGCTGACAGTCAGTTGTATACGGCGCGAATCAGCATAAGGTCGACATTGATTGACAATAGAAGTAATATAAGAAGAGAGTTCCAAATTTGCCGTTGATGTCTTAGGAAGTATTTTTTTGTTTACCTTATTGAGGGTTACAATATTCTGATTGCAATATATGATGTATTCGGTATATCCCAATGCCTCTTCTACTTGTTGGGAAAGCGATTCGGGAAGATTACCGGTTTTAAGTTCTTCCAATTGATTTCGTAACAATATCAACGGGGTATACGTAGTATGGAGCATGTTCATAGCTATCTTAAGTTTTTCATGTGACAACAACTGAACATTATACTCTACCGCAAGATACGCAAACAAAACAATAAATAGCCCAATGCCGAAACTCTCTACAGGAACTGCATAACCAAGCAATGACAAATCAGGCAAAATTACGCCAATAGCTTGTTTACTGTTTACTAAATTGGCTCCACTATCTATAGAAAGTAAAGCGCGAAAGTTTAATAATAAACTCAGGTAACAATCATTCATACTTATATAGGATTTGATTAATACTTACATTTTCAGCAAAACACGTTTGATGACCTTTTAACGTGTCTAAATCCGGAACAAGTATAAACTTTTCAACGTCCACATATGAGGTGGATTCTAACAAAAACAATGGGTGTTTTCTATCAAAAGTGGTAACAATATCGTTTGTTACCGAAATATCAAAGAATAGATTCTAAAATCATCATTTTATTTGGCGAAACGTAGTGATTGTCAAATATTATGCCATACAATAACACAACCATACGATCATATAGTTCCACTTAATCATTAAAATAATGAAATAAGTAGAATTATAAAGCCGCGTATATAATTTGAAAATAATAGACTTTAGATAAGTATTGTCAGATCATGATTTACAGGAATACCTCATCATAAGACGGAATAATCTTCGCATCGTAAACGTGAGTGACCGCAAATACATCGTCTTTCTTTATTAACAGCCAGTCTTTATCCTGATCATCCATATTGGTATGTATAAGGACAAATAGCCCTTTGAGTTTATGCCCGTGTAACTTGAATTCAAGTATTCCATTTTTAATGGCAGCGGAAATGTTACGATTATTACCAACGTAAGCATAGGTTCCACTATCCCATATTTCCACCGTACCTGCTCCATAGTTACCTTCCGGTATAACTCCTTCAAAGTGCGCATAACTCAAGGGGTGGTCTTCTACTTCTATGGCCAACCTCTTATCTTTTGGATTCATGGAAGGTCCTTTAGGCACCACCCAACTTTTTAATACTCCATCTACTTCCAAACGAAAATCGAAATGAAAATGACTGGCATCATGCTTTTGAACAACAAAAACAGGCATTCGATTGGGAGTTTCCACCGTCTCCGCCATCGGTTCCGGTGTTTTACCGAATTGCCTTTTTGCCCGGTACTCTTTGAGGTTGATCATAGAGGCTTCAGCCGCCTGCTTTTCTACCATTTTGATATTTTTTCCTTCATCGGGAGAATTCTTTGCCATAATCTGTATTTTTTAGGTGAATAAAAAAACGAATGATTCAATGTACAACAATCAGTATATCTGTTTGTTTGTCGAAATTCATCTATTTTAATGGCTTTATAACTGCATTTAAGTTTGCTAACTTATTTTTATTCTTCTCCCTTTCTTACTGCCTGCATAGTGGGTACAAAAATCCCTTTCAATCGTCCTTTTATAAAAGTATAAAAGCAATTGGAAGGAAATGAATAAAAAGAGATTAATCGGATATCTGTTCGTCACGATGTCTGTTGGTTGTATTCAGGCGCAGGAACAGAAGTCTTCTGTACCCGAATACAAGCTATGGTACGACTGTCCCGCACAGGTATGGACCGAAGCATTACCCCTTGGGAATGGCCGTTTGGGGGCCATGGTATATGGAACACCAGGCACAGAACAAATACAACTAAACGAAGAAAGCATTTGGGCGGGACGTCCCAATAATAACGCCAATCCGGATGCACTGGAATATATTCCGAAAGTGCGTGAGCTGGTCTTTGCCGGAAAATACCTTGAAGCTCAGACACTGGCCACAGAAAAGGTAATGGCAAAGACTAATTCAGGAATGCCATACCAAAGTTTTGGTGACCTGCGAATCGCTTTTCCAGGTCATACACGTTATTCCAATTATTACAGGGAATTAAGTCTGGATTCCGCACGTGCAATCGTACGTTATGAAGTAGACGGAGTGCAGTATCAACGCGAAACGATTACTTCATTTACCGATCAGGTAGTAATGGTACGACTGACCGCCAATCGTCCCGGACAAATTACTTTCAATGCACAACTCACTTCGCCTCACCAGGATGTTATGATCGCTTCTGAAGAGGGAAACTGTGTGACACTCTCGGGAGTCTCTTCCTTGCATGAGGGGCTCAAAGGGAAAGTAGAATTTCAAGGCAGATTGACTGCTAAAAATAAAGGTGGGAAAATAGCTTGTGCCGATGGTGTCCTTTCCGTTGAAGGAGCTGATGAAGCTACGGTCTATGTATCTATTGCCACCAACTTCAACAATTATCAAGACATCACCGGTAATCAGACAGAGCGGGCTAAGAATTATTTGGCGAAAGCAATGGTTCATCCGTTCATTGAATCGAAGAAGAATCATGTTGATTTTTACCGACAATATCTGACACGCGTTTCTCTTGATTTGGGACGAGACCAATATGCGAATGTAACCACCGATAAGCGTGTGGAGAATTTCAAAAACACCAATGACACACATCTGGTTGCCACCTATTTTCAATTCGGACGTTATTTGTTGATCTGTTCTTCCCAACCGGGAGGACAACCCGCCAATTTACAAGGAATTTGGAATGACAAATTATTCCCTTCCTGGGATAGCAAATATACTTGTAACATCAATTTGGAAATGAATTACTGGCCTTCGGAAGTAACGAATCTAAGTGAACTGAATGAACCGTTATTCCGTCTGATAAAAGAAGTGAGTAACACAGGAAAAGAGACGGCTAAGATTATGTATGGAGCCAACGGATGGGTGTTGCATCATAACACGGATATATGGCGTATTACAGGAGCAGTTGACAAAGCTCCTTCGGGTATGTGGCCCAGTGGTGGCGCATGGCTTTGCCGACATCTTTGGGAGCGTTATCTATACACCGGAGATGTGGAATTCCTGCGTTCTGTCTATCCGATACTGAAAGAGTCCGGACGTTTCTTTGATGAAATTATGGTGAAAGAACCCGTACACAACTGGCTGGTAGTCTGCCCCAGTAATTCACCGGAGAATGTACATTCGGGAAGTAACGGGAAAGCTACTACAGCTGCCGGATGCACCATGGACAACCAATTGATTTTCGATCTTTGGACAGCAATTATATCTGCTTCTCAAATACTGGATACAGATCAGGAGTTTGCCTCTCATCTGACACAACGTCTCAAAGAAATGGCTCCCATGCAGGTGGGACATTGGGGACAATTACAGGAGTGGATGTTCGACTGGGATGATCCGAAGGATGTGCACCGCCATATTTCTCATTTGTACGGACTTTTCCCCAGCAATCAGATTTCCCCTTACCGTACCCCCGAACTATTCGATGCGGCACGCACTTCTCTGATTCATCGTGGCGACCCGTCGACCGGGTGGAGCATGGGATGGAAAGTTTGCCTTTGGGCACGCCTGCTTGATGGCGACCACGCCTACAAGTTGATAACTGACCAGCTGACTCTCGTACGCAATGAAAAGAAAAAAGGAGGCACCTACCCTAACCTGTTCGATGCGCATCCGCCATTTCAAATTGATGGAAACTTTGGTTGTGCCGCAGGCATTGCAGAGATGTTGATGCAAAGCTACGACGGTTTTATATATTTGCTTCCCGCACTGCCTACCGTTTGGAAAGAAGGTTCTATCAAAGGAATCATTGCCCGTGGAGGTTTCGAACTTGATTTGAGTTGGAAAAACGGGAAAGTTAGCCGACTGGTTGTCAAATCTCATAAGGGAGGAAATTGTCGTTTACGTTCGCTCAACCCATTAACCGGGAATGGCTTGAAGCGTGCCAAAGGTGAAAATCCGAACCCTCTTTATGCAGTCCCCACCATTCCGGAGCCATTGATTAACGAAAAGGCCAACTTGAACAAAGTGGAAATTGCAGAGACTTACCTCTACGACCTACCTACCAAAGCAGGAAAAGAATATGTATTGATTGGAAAATAATAACTCGACCGATATGAACAAAAACTTATTGAAACTGATTGTCGCCTGTGGAACTGCTTGTTTCCTGGCTTGCGCAGCACCTCAAAAAACAGAAACGGAAAAATGGAGTGAACGCATGGCACGCTCCGAAATGAAACGTTTCCCCGAACCCTGGATGATTGAAAAAGCTAAAAAACCACGCTGGGGATATACCCACGGATTAGTAGTGAAATCCATGTTGGAAGAATGGAAACATACCGGGGACAGCGTATATTATGAGTATGCCAAAATATATGCAGATAGTCTGATCGATGCTGACGGACATATCAAAACCATGAAATATCTTTCATTCAATATTGATAATGTCAACGGTGGAAAGATTCTTTTCGATCTTTACGCACAGACCGGAGACGAACGTTACAAAATAGCCATGGATACTTTGCGCAAGCAAATGGCAGAGCAACCCCGTACCAGTGAGGGAGGATTCTGGCATAAATTGAGATATCCTCATCAAATGTGGCTGGACGGAATTTTTATGGCTTCTCCTTATCTGGTTCAATATGGTGCTACTTTTAATGAGCCCGCTTTATTTGACGAAGCAACAAAACAGATTCTTTTGATAAATAGCAAGACTTATGATCCTGCAACAGGGCTTTTTTATCACGGATGGGATGAAAGTCGCGAACAGAAATGGTCAAATCCTGAAACAGGTTGTTCTCCTAATTTTTGGAGTCGCAGTATCGGATGGTATGGAGCTGCTATTGTAGATGTACTGGACTTCCTGCCACAGGAAACAGCCGGACGCGACAGCATTATACAAATTCTGCAGGGATTGGCAAAAGCGATTGTGAAATACCAAGATCCTTCATCCGGAACCTGGTATCAGGTAACCGATCAGGGAGCACGTGAAGGTAATTATTTGGAATCATCTGCCACTGCCCTGTTTATCTATACGCTTGCCAAAGCTATCAATAAAGGATATATTGGCAACGAGTATATCGAACCGACACAAAAAGCCTTTGACGGAATGGTAAAGACATTTACCCGTTTGGAAGAAGATGGCAGCTATACAATTACCAATTGCTGTGCTGTTGCAGGATTGGGCGGAGATTCAAAAAGATATCGTGACGGCTCATTTGAATATTATATCAGTGAACCGATTATAGAAAATGATCCGAAATCGGTAGGTTCATTCATCTTGGCTGCTATTGAGTATGAGAAAATGACTAAAAAATAAACTAAAAACGATAAAATACAATGAGAAAATTCAAGATTATTCCCCTTTTGTTGCTGCTATTGACAATGGCAACTTCGGCTGCAGCACAGAAGAAAACACAAAAGACGTATATCCCCTGGGACAACGGCAAACTCGTAGTTTCCGAAGAGGGACGTTACCTGAAACACGAAAACGGTGCTCCTTTCTTTTGGTTAGGAGAAACCGGTTGGCTATTGCCCGAACGCTTGAACCGGGATGAAGCCGAATATTACCTGGAACAATGCAAACGTCGCGGATACAACGTGATTCAGGTTCAAACGTTGAACAATGTTCCGTCTATGAATATCTACGGACAATATTCGATGATTGACGGATACAACTTCAAAAACATCAATCAAAAAGGCGTATACGGTTATTGGGATCACATGGATTACATTATCCGTACAGCAGCCAAGAAAGGTCAGTATATCGGCATGGTCTGCATTTGGGGAAGCCCGGTGAACCGGGGCGAGATGACTGTAGAACAGGCAAAAGCATACGGCAAGTTTTTGGCAGAGCGTTATAAGGACGAACCGAATATTATCTGGTTTATCGGTGGAGATATCCGTGGCGACGTGAAAACTGCTGAATGGGAAGCTTTGGCAACCTCTATCAAAGCTATCGACAAAAATCACCTGATGACATTCCATCCACGTGGAAGAACAACTTCCGCAACTTGGTTCAATAACGCTCCCTGGTTGGATTTCAACATGTTTCAAAGCGGACATCGTCGCTATGGACAACGTTTCGGAGATGGTGACTACCCTATCGAAGAAAATACGGAAGAGGATAACTGGCGTTTTGTAGAACGCAGCCTGGCCATGAAACCCATGAAGCCTGTGATTGACGGTGAACCGATCTATGAAGAAATACCTCATGGTCTGCACGATGAAAACGAACTGTTGTGGAAGGATTATGACGTACGTCGTTATGCTTATTGGTCTGTATTTGCAGGTTCTTTCGGACATACTTACGGTCATAATTCCATCATGCAATTTATCAAACCGGGTGTAGGTGGTGCTTATGGTGCAAAGAAGCCTTGGTATGATGCGTTGAATGATCCGGGCTACAATCAGATGAAGTATCTGAAAAACCTGATGTTGACTTTCCCGTTCTTTGAACGCATACCCGATCAGTCTATCATCACAGGACAGAATGGAGAACGTTATGACCGCGCTATCGCTACACGTGGAAATGATTATCTGATGGTATACAACTATACCGGACGTCCGATAGAAGTTGATTTCAGCAAGATTAGCGGCGCGAAAAAGAATGCTTGGTGGTACACCACGAAAGATGGTAAACTGGAATACATCGGAGAATTTGATAACGGAGTGCACAAATTCCAGCACGACAGTGGTTATTGCAGTGGAAACGATCATATTCTGATTGTAGTGGATAGTAGTAAGAACTATATAGGGAAAGACTGGACAGAGTTACCGGACGCACAACAAAAATGGAATAAATAATCTTATATAAACGAATGATGAAAACATACTTATGAATAAAAGAATAGTATCATTTTTCTTTCTTCTGCTCTTTGCAGGTTCACTATACGCAGCCATAGGTATAATTGACCTGCGAACGGAGCAGTTGAAAAATCCGGCAGGTATCGATGTGCGCCAACCCCGATTGAGCTGGCGCATCGAATCGGATGAACAGAATGTGATACAAACTGCGTATCACATTCTTGTCGCATCTTCCCCGGAGCTATTGGAACAAGGAAAAGGAGATATTTGGGATTCAGGAAAGATTGAATCTGACGCTTCTCAATGGATCACTTATCAGGGAAAAACATTAAAATGTAATGCCTCCTACTATTGGAAAGTGAAAATAGACACCAACAAAGGTGCAACAAATTGGAGTGCTCCGGCTTTCTGGACCACCGGACTATTTAATGAAGCGGACTGGCAAGGGCAATGGATCGGCTTGGACAGGGCCGCTCCCGGAGATAGCGAAACACAATGGAGCCGTTTGGCAGCCCGTTATCTCCGTAAAGAGTTTGCAGTAAAGAAAAGTGTGAAACGTGCCACAGTACATATCGCCGGAATGGGATTGTACGAGTTGTTTATCAACGGACAACGCATCGGCAATCAAGTACTGGCACCTGCTCCTACCGACTACCGGAAAACAATTCTGTACAACACATACGATGTTACTTCACTGCTTCAAACAGAAAATGCTATTGGAGTAACTCTTGGAAATGGTCGCTTCTATACGATGCGTCAGAACTATAAACCGTATAAGATACCGACTTTCGGTTATCCTAAACTCCGGTTGAATCTGATTGTGGAATATGCAGACGGCAGCAAAGAAACGATTGCTACAAACACTTCATGGAAATTGACTACTGAAGGTCCTATCCGTAGCAATAATGAATATGATGGCGAAGAATATGATGCCCGTAAAGAGTTAGGAGCCTGGACTCAAACCGGATATGATGACAAAAACTGGATGCCGGCCCAACGTGTCAGTATTCCTTCAGGAACATTGCGTGCACAAATGATGCCGGGCATGAAAGTTACAGAAACCCTGAAGCCCGTTTCTATTAAAAAGCTTGGTAACAAATATATCCTGGATATCGGTCAGAATATGGCGGGCTGGGTACGTTTCCGGATAAAAGGACAGGCTGGCGATAGCATCCGTCTCCGTTTTGCAGAAAGTCTGCAAGACAATGGCGAACTTTATACAAGAAACTTCAGGGATGCCCGTTCTACAGATGTATATGTTGTCAGCGGACGCGAAACAAAAGATGCTACCTGGGCACCTCGTTTTATTTATCATGGGTTCCGTTATGTAGAAGTCAGCGGTTATCCGAATGCGAAGGCAGAAGATTTCGTTGCCGAAGTAGTAGAAGATGAAATGGAGCATATCGGTACTTTCAACTGTTCTGACGAAACTCTGAATAAAATTATCCGTAATGCATTTTGGGGAATCCGGAGCAACTATAAAGGGATGCCGGTTGACTGTCCGCAACGGAATGAACGCCAACCATGGTTGGGTGACCGTACCATGGGCTGTTGGGGAGAAAGCATGCTTTTCGATAATTACGCCATGTATACCAAATGGACGCGTGATATCCGTGAAGCACAACGGGAAGACGGCTGTATTCCTGATGTAGCCCCGGCATACTGGAACTACTACTCGGACAATGTGACCTGGCCTGCCGCTTTACCAATGGCCTGCGACATGCTTTTCACAAACTTTGGAGATAAACGTCCGATCGAAGAGAATTATCCGGCTATCAAGAAGTGGGTATCTCATATCCGTGAATATTACATGACAGAAGATTTTATCATCACCAAAGATAAATATGGTGACTGGTGCGTTCCACCCGAATCACTGGAGTTAATTCATAGTAAGGACCCTTCCCGCAAGACTGACGGAGCTTTGATCGCAACGGCTTATTATCTGAAGGTATTACAACTGATGCACCGCTTTGCAAGCTTGCAAGGGCTGAAAGCTGACGCAGAAGAATGGGAAGATTTGGAACATCGCATGAAAGACGCATTCAATGCCCGTTTTCTTCACGTAAAGGAAGGTACCTCTCCCGTACCGGGACATACCTTATATCCGGATAGTATTTTCTATGGTAACAACACAGTTACTGCCAATATCTTGCCACTTGCTTTTGGTCTAGTGCCAAAGAACTACATCAATGAAGTAGCTAAAAATGCCGTAACTTCCATTATTACAACCAACAAGGGACATATAAGTACCGGAGTAATCGGTGTACAATGGCTATTGCGTGAATTGAGCCGTCGCGGTCATGCCAATGTAGCTTATCTACTGGCTACCAATAAAACATATCCTTCCTGGGGATATATGGTTGAAAAAGGTGCTACCACTATTTGGGAGTTATGGAACGGTGATACGGCAAATCCTGAAATGAATAGCGGTAATCACGTGATGCTTTTAGGTGACTTATTGCCTTGGTGCTTCAATAACTTGGCAGGTATCCGTGCGGACCGCTGGAAGTCCGGTTACAAGCATATCGTCTTCCAGCCGGCTTTTGAAATTCAGGAGTTGAGTAACGTGGATGCATCGTACATGAGTATCTACGGAAAAATAACCAGCCGATGGACAAAGACTCCCACACATTTGGAATGGGATATCGAACTTCCCGCCAATACGACGGGGGAAGTACATCTTCCGGATGGACGGAAAGAAAAAATCGGTTCGGGAAAATATCATTTCAGTGTAGACATTCCCACCCGGAATACGGCTATTCTGACTGATGAATTCCTGTACGAAAACGCTTCTTTCCCCGAATGTCACGGAGCTACGATAGTAGAGCTGAAAAATGGTGATCTCGTAGCCTCTTTCTTCGGAGGAACCAAAGAGCGCAATCCGGATTGTTGCATCTGGGTATGTCGTAAACCTAAAGGCTCTAAAGAATGGACCGCCCCCAAACTTGCTGCCGACGGTGTGTTTTCACTCAAAGACTCACAAGCAGTATTAGCCGGAATCGATTCAACCTGTACCCCGGTGAAAGATGCAAAAGGAACACTTATTGCCCGCAGAAAAGCTTGCTGGAACCCGGTTCTTTTCCAGATTCCCGGAGGTGACCTGATTCTGTTTTATAAAATAGGTTTGAAAGTGAGCGACTGGACAGGATGGCTTGTCCGTTCACGCGACGGAGGAAAAACCTGGAGCAAACGCGAAGCGCTTCCAAAAGGTTTTCTTGGACCTATTAAGAATAAACCGGAATATATCAATGGGCGTATCATCTGTCCTTCCAGTACGGAAGGAAGTAACGGATGGCGTGTCCATTTCGAGATTTCCGATGATAAAGGCAAGACCTGGAAGATGGTCGGACCACTGGATGCCGAGTTATCTGTCCCCACCCAAAATCGTAAAAAGGGAGGTGTGAATGTGGATGACCAGGAAGGCGGAGAAGCGATCAAAGGAGAAGGAGCCAAACCTGTTTATGCAATACAACCCAGTATTTTGAAGCATAAGGATGGAAGATTACAGATACTCTGCCGTACACGTAACGCACAGGTAGCAACTGCGTGGAGCAGTGATAATGGTAACACATGGAGTAAAGTAACGCTGCTGAAGGTCCCGAATAATAATTCCGGTACAGATGCCGTGACAATGAAAGACGGTAGACATATCCTTATCTACAATAATTTCTCTACATTGCCCGGAACTCCGAAAGGTCCGCGTACTCCGCTCTGTGTGGCCGTTTCAGAAGATGGTATCAATTGGCAGCCTGTTCTTACATTAGAAGATAGTCCGATCAGCCAATACTCTTACCCTAGCATTATTCAGGGAAAAGACGGGAAGCTGCATGCCATTTACACATGGCGCCGTCAACGAATTAAATATGCAGAGATAGATCCGACGAAGTTTTAAATTTTGAACGATCATCTGAATGAGATCGACCGCTCCTTTGCCCGCAAAAGAGCGGTCGATTCTTGTATTTATCCATTTTATACTTTACATTTGCCAATAAATAAAAAATAACGATGGCAGATAATTACATAGAGAGACAACAGGAACAATACGAAGCCCGAAAAGCTGCTTGGAAACAAGCACAAAAATATGGTAAGAAGAAACTAACAGCAGTACGTCCGGCTGAATCGGAATCCCCCACTCCAATGGCTTCAAAGTCAGATGGTTCAAAAAAAAGAGTATTTGTAACTGGAGGAGCAGAAGGAATTGGCAAAGCAATAGTAGAAGCTTTTTGCCTGGCTGGAAATCAAGTTGCCTTTTGTGATATAAACGAAACATCGGGACAGGAGACTGCGAAGGCAACCGGGGCTATATTCCATAAGGTCGACGTAAGTGATAAAAACGCACTTGAAAGTTGTATGCAAACCATTCTTGCCGAATGGAACGATATTGATATTATTGTCAACAACGTCGGTATCAGCAAATTTTCTTCTATCACAGAAACAAGTGTAGAGGATTTCGACAAAATTCTTTCTATTAACCTGCGTCCTGTATTCATCACTTCCCGGCTGCTTGCCATCCATCGTAAAAAGCAGCCCTCTCCCAACCCATACGGCCGAATTATAAATATCTGCTCTACACGTTATCTGATGAGTGAACCGGGAAGTGAAGGGTATGCAGCTTCGAAAGGTGGTATCTATTCTTTGACTCATGCATTGGCTTTGTCTTTATCTGAATGGAATATCACAGTAAACTCGATTGCTCCGGGATGGATACAGACTCATGATTATAATCAACTCCAACCGGAAGACCATTCACAGCATCCTTCACGCCGGGTAGGCAAACCGGAAGATATTGCCCGCATGTGTCTGTTTCTCTGCGAGGAAAACAATGATTTCATCAATGGAGAAAACATCACTATTGACGGGGGAATGACGAAAAAGATGATTTATATTGAATAGTTTGAAGTAAAGTCATCACCAAGAGAATCTTTCAACACGTTTCGAGTAACTTCCACTCCTGTCTTCACAATCAAAGCTTCGTGAAAGTGATAGCAGTGTTTTTTGAGAGCTAAAGCATAGTTTTAGATATGATAAAGCTATGCTTTGTCAGTTGCAAAGCATAGCTCTATTATATTCTTCTATTATCCCGGAGATTTTCCGGTTATGTAGGAGGTTAAGGGTTTACCCTCATTTATTTCTTTCCTTGAGCCTTCTTTTCTGCGTTTCGCTTATTCACGTAATCTTTGAACATCTGCCGCCAGTTGCGACCATGCTCATTGAAATACTGTTCGCATTTGGTTTTATAAATTTCGAAGATAGCAGAAATCTGCTTCATATTCTTGTAGTCAATAGCCTGTTCGCGAGCCAGTTTCAACTGTTCCAGAACAAAAGTCGTTTCCTCCTCCGTCATATTGGGCACGATGGCCTGATAACCTTTCAAGGTAAAAGCAACTTTACCTACCGTGTATTTATCCAGGATTTGTTCAATCTGTTCTTCCGTCAATACTCTGTGTAAATCTTTCATTAGCCTTTCATGCACTTCTTTCGGCATAGCAGAATCTGCAATCATTTCACGGTCGAGCTTAGAAAGCGGTTTGCCTGTCAGGGGATTGATACCCTCGGGGATTGTTGTATAAGGGTGCTCATTGTGCCAGTCACGCACTTTACGAAGATGATTATAAATGGCAGTTACTGCAAAACCTGCTTTTTTATCATCGTTCAACTCTAAAGAAGCTACCCAGTCGATGGCTTTCTTTTCGAGAGAAGCATCTGATTTTAAATTAGCAAAAGCCTTCTTGTCAAAATAAGCAGCTACCTTGTCAAAAGAACGGATGGCGCCTTCAGGAAGCAAAGCTCCTTTTTCGCCAAAACTATACATAGCGGATTCCGGTTCAATGGTGACCTTGCTTTCATCCAACATCTTTTTATCCAATTTGAATACTTCTGCGAAGAAGTCATAAACAGCATTCCGCTTATTCGGGCCAAAGTCATGTTTCTCTTTGGGAAGATGTACATTCGTTACTTTATCTTTTGCCTGGTAGAATCCGTAGATTCGTTGCAGATAAGGAAATTCAAGAGTAGGAACACTGGCCGTCCAGTCGCCGCCATCCGATACGATCAGTTGTGGACGAGGAGCAAAAGTAGCGGCTAATTCCGCATTACAGGTTCCTCCTGCAGATAGTTGAATAGGCATTCCGCTTTCGCAGGGACAGCCACCGTCGAAGTGAGAAGCCAGGCTCACTACCGGAGCTGAAGCGGTGAAACGATCATCTAATACGCTCAACAATACAGTATGGGTACCTCCACCCGAACCGCCATTCGTACCGATACGGCTGGTATCAATGTCCTTACGGGAAGCAAGCATGTAGTCAAGAATCAGTAAGCCGTTCATTGCCTGAATAGTGTGCGCCGCGCTACTACGGTGTGCCGCACTGCCAACTTGCAAAGCCGACTCTCCCCATCCGAACAAATCATAGTCTACACAAACAGCTCCCATACGTGCTAAAGTTCCCATACGTTGTTGTTGGTCTTCCCGATAACGTCCGCCACCAAAATGTCCGTTAGGGCAGATTATCAACGCATGTTTTCCTTTCGATTGGGGCGTATAGATAGAACCGCAAATGTATAATCCGGGAAGTGTTTCAAGTGCGAAATTCTGCACGGTATAGCCATCAAACTTACGTATCTTTGAAAGAATAGGTTTGGTTTTGACACATTGAGCCAACAAAGTATCAATACCTAAACGCTGACGTACCTCTTTTTTCAGAGAATCGGCACGAAGTTGAAAGGACTGTTGGTCTGTATAGAGTGTATTCAGATAAGCCAGCATCTTCTCTCCGTCTGCATCTGTACGACGTGGATACTCGTATGCTTTCAGCTTATACATATTTCCTTTCTGCTTAACAAATTTATAATCGAAAGGTGCCAATACATTCGTCAAGGATTCTTCCACGGAATAAGGACGAATACGGAAATCGGCATAAGACAGCACTTTTCCCACCGTATCAATGTCATATTTCAAACGGACTCCGAAACGGTTCTGTATATCCGTCAGTACTTCATTCAAGGGACGGGCAAATTCCGTCTCGTATGTTTGCGTCTGGGCTTCGGCCGAAAGAGATGCGGCAAGAAGCATAGTAAAAAGGATTCGTTTCATTTATTTTTAATTTATGTAAGTTGTTTTTTCACCACAGATTACACAGATTTTCACAGATTTATTATTCTTATAATTTAGTCGAATTAAAAATCTGTGTTAATCTGTAGTATTTGTGGTGCTTTTAATTACTTCACCATTGACGATTACGTCATCCATCGTGATACGTTCACAATTTTCGAAGATACATTTCTGTTTCCCTTCTTGAATGTGAATATCACGCAAAACGATGTCAGATATCGGCGCTTCTTCCAAGCCCACTATTTTGATCGGAGTCTTTACGTTTGTCACAGTCATTCCGCTGATATGTACGTTACGGAATATCGGAGTGCGTTCACTCTTAGGTTCGACAGGCATTTTACTGTATTTCAAATTCAATACGACAGCTTCCTGTTTAATGTTGCTCATTACGACGTTGCTGACACGAATATCTTCAACGACTCCTCCCCTTCCACGGGTCGACTTAATACGGATTCCACGATCTGTTCCGTCAAACACGCAATTAGAAATAGTAACTTTACGCACACTCCCACTCATCTCGCTGCCGATAACAACGCCTCCGTGACCGGAAAGCATGGTGCAGTTGGTGATAGTGATATTCTCGCAAGGTACTCCCAAACGACGGGCCTGCGCATCTCTTCCCGACTTGATTGTGATGCAATCGTCTCCTACTGATATATGGCAGTCGCTGATATGTACGTTGCGGCAGGATTCCGGATTCACTCCGTCCGTATTTGGTGAGGGCGCATTATCTATGGTGATCCCCTTTATAGTTACATTGTCGCAAAACTCCGGATTGACCGTCCAGAAGGGAGAATTTATGATTTTCACTCCTTCAATCTTTACTTTCTTACAACGAACGGGCTGAATGAACGGAGGACGGAAAAAGCGACGTTGCAATGTATTTACATAATCCTTGTTCGTTTCAGCATAAATTGCTGTCGTATCATTTGCTGCATCCCACATGGACTGATATTTATTCACATCACGCATGCCATTGTCTTTCAAATCAATCATGACACGAAAGAACTCCATCCACCATTTCTTTCCTTGTCCGTCCAAAGTTCCTTCTCCTTTGATCGTAATATTCTCGGCATCTACCGCATAAATCAAAGGCTGGAAACTTTTCATCATCACTCCTTCATGACGAACCTCGACAAAAGGAAGATAGTCATCAAAGTTATCGGAAAAGAGCAAGGTAGCTCCGGCTTCCAACTCCAGTGTAATATTACTTTTCAGATGGATACTCCCCGTCAGGTAAGTTCCGGCAGGAAAGAAAAGAGTACCTCCGCCGCCACGGTTCAGACGGTCAATCGTTGAATTGATTAGCTTTGTATTAAGAGTCTTGCCATTTGCTTTTGCACCGGCCTTCAGCATATCTACACGCTCGGCACGAAGAACTGTGGTTGCACAGAAGCAAAGAAAGACAAAAAGAGTTGTTCGTAAATTCATAATCGATATTATTAAAGTATATTTCATCGTTTCCTTCTAAAAAATCATGCTAATAGAATCTTTTTTTCTTCCCAATGTTTGAAGACAATCATTGAGATGTTTTTTTCAAACATGCTACATGATTAAAATAAAGATGCTGCATGATTTTTTATACGAATACATTGTTTTTTAATTCTACAAATATATACAAAAAGGTTCTTTTATTTTGCACAAACCAATTGATATGTTCCGCTCTGTATTTCTTTCGGTTCTTTTCCGCCCGGGAGATAAACAACAGCGGTAGTATTCACCGGAACAGACACGTTTAAAGTGAAAGTCCCATTCTCACAAGTCCAGTCCACATTAATGGTACCGTATAAAGTTTCATACGACGCTTTGACATATTTCAAATCTCCCACAGGTTGGGGAGCGATGATGAACTTCTGATAACCTTGTTTTGGAGTGGTAGAAGGACGAATACCGACCAGTGAATTAAAGAACCATTCATCAATCTGTCCCATCATAAAGTGATTCCAGGAAGAACCTTGACGGGGGTCCCATTGCTCGGTCAAAGTTGTAGCGCCGAATTTTAACTGGAAACCATATCCGGGAGCTTCTTCATGATTGAACATTTTATAAATAAGTTCATGTTCCCCATTACGCGCCAATGTCTGAATCAGATAACGGTTTCCCACATCACCGGTAGTCAAACGGTTGCCATGTGCTTCCACATCTTTTATCAGATTCGCGAATACTTTCTCATTCAAATCTGCATCCGGTCGGTAGTTACCTTGTTCATCTGCATCCTGCGTCATTTGGAGGAACAGCGGAAGCGCATTACTACATTGGCTTCCTGTACCATATTGTGCCGTATCTTTATGAAGAAAACATTTATTAAATGCAACCATTATATCCTGTGCCAACGAAGTGTAATAATGAATGTCAAAGTCATTACCTACCATTTTCGCAGCTTGTACCAAATACATGACTGTCATGTAATAATGCGCAGTAGCCACCAAAGGAACGGGCGTATTCCGTGAGAATCCCGCACGAAAATCTCCGTAATCATACCAGTCTCCCAATCCGAAAGAAAGAATACCTTTATCTGCACGAGTCTTGAGATAATCCACGTAACGACGCATATTCGGATAATATTTCTTAATCAATGAATCGTCTCCATAAGTCTCATAGTACATAAAAGGGAAAATAACCAAAGAACCACCCCACTCCGGAGATTCGGCAAAAGCATCCATACCCGGACCTTCAAAAATCACGTATTCCGGAGCAGTTGTCGGCATGGCCCCGTTGGAATGTTGTGCATCTGCCATATTCTGCATAATCTGCGGAGCGTATGCTGTCAAATCATAGTTATACAACAAACCCGGACCATTCAGATGTACCTGTTCCAGCCACCCAAGTTTCTCACGATGCGGACAATCCGTAAACACAGACTGCATATTGCTGCGAACCGCTTTCTCGATCAATCGATGGGCAGCATTAAATATCCGGTTGGATGATTCGAAAGTGGAAACTTTCCTGGCTGAATTATAGACGAAACAGGATTGAATATTCTTTAATACAGGCAATTTCTGCGGATTCTTCTGTCCTTTTAAGACAGCCCCCTCTACCTGAATATATCTAAAACCATAATAAGAGAAACGAGGGTGCCAGGTTTCATCGCCTTCCCCTTTCAGAGTGTATTCGTAATAGTGTTGACGCCCTGTCTGACGCTGATTGCAAGCACCTTCCTCTGTCAATGCTTCGGCTACAATCAAAGTTACTTTCTGACCACGTTTGCCACGTACTGTTATTTCCGGAAAGCCAGCCAAATTCTGTCCCATATCCAACACAAAAGCAGAAAGATCGACTGTTCTCTTAGTTGATACAGAAGCTGATGCAACTTGGTCCGCATTTAGTTTGGTTACCTTTTGAATATCATACCGTTCCATGATTTTCACCGGAGCCGCCATCTGTGGACGAAGTATTCCTTTAGGAGCTTCCTGTATGACTACCGGACGCCAATGACTGTCATCAAAGCCAATCTGATTCCATCCTTTCTGTTCACGACGCGCATCATAATCTTCTCCTCCATATATGCAATTGAAGGTTACCGGACTAAAATCATATTTCCAATTATTATCGGAATGAACCGTCGTACATGTTCCATCTTCGTAGTTAATAACCAGCTCAAATAAAAGTGTGGGAGGACCAAAGCTGATCTGTAATTTGCGATAACGCCCCCCCTGCACATTATAGAATCCATTCCCCAATAAGATTCCTACGACATTTTCACCACGCCGCAATTGTTCCGTCACATCGTATGTGTTATAGTAAACAGTTTTATCATAATCACTCCACAATGGGGCAAACTCACTGTTACCCACCTTTTTGCCATTCAAAGAAAACTCATAGAATCCCAGACCACAAACGTATGCCGTTGCCTCCACTATTTTCTTGCCCGGTTTACGGTTTGCACCCCCTTCTTTCGCATCTCCTACCTGGAATGTTCTTCTCAAACAAATACTTTTCTTTGCCAAAGTGTCCACTGCTTCCCAAGCAGCTTTCACTTCCGGTTTCTTCAGCTCTCCACCGTGGAACTTACGCCCTTCCGGTAAATGAGCATTTTGTCGGGTAATAGCTCCAATCCACTGCCCCGAAGATAATCTTTCGGGTACTGCCCGGAATTTCGCTTCACTGCTCCACTCGGAAGGTGTATCTGTTTCATCCCAAACACGAACGCGCCAACTATAATTAAATGAGTTATCAGGACGTATATCTGCCCCCTTTGTAGAAACTAACTGGCTCTGCGAAGAATAAACCTTCCCACTATTCCAAACGGAACGCCCTGTAAAAGCTTCCCGAATATCAATCTCATAGGCAGATTGTCGTGTCCCATTTTCCGGCGATTCCATCACCCAGCCCAAACGGGGTGAACCTTCGACCACTACCAGTCCCTCCTGCATCTCACAGGTAAGACGACTGATGGTTATATTCTTCGCCTGTACAAAACAAGACAAACAAATTAGCAATGAAAGAAGAATCTTTTTGAATTTCATTTTTCAAGTATCTTTTATTTGTTCGATAAATGAGAATTTATCGGTTAAATGGGAATTTTGCAGTTAGGCTGAAAGCCTTACAATTATATATTTATTGGGGTGCCCTGAAAGGGCTTAATTATATAGCGTAGGGCAACGCCCTACGAAAAAAACACACCAGCCACAAGCCCTGAAAGGGCGGAACCATATACAATTATGCCCTTTCAGGGCGCAAATTCAGATTGTCGCTTTTACGTAGGGCGTTGCCCTACGCTATATAATTAAACCCTTTCAGGGCACTCCGCAAAATTATCATTTAAGTGCATTTTCACAAACGATTTTTGTCAATGTATTCGCCTGCCCTACTTCCTTACCATCTACAAAAATGCGCAATCCTTTTCCGCAATGATAGCGATCACCATTCTTATCCCAAAGAATCGTCAGATTATGACCATGATATAATACATTATCCAGGCAGAACCAATCCCACTTGTCAGCAGGAATTAAGGGGTTCACTTCAATCGTATTATCCAAACGCGGACGAAGCCCGATCAATCCTGTAATTATCAGGTCGTTGAAAGTGGAATGGTTATAATAACGGCTACGTTCCTGATCTCCTTTCAGCCAATAACCGGTCACCTCATCCAAATATTCACCAATATAGGGACGACCACGATGATACTGTGATTCCACATACAATTCCATCTGACGGAAATATACACTGTCAGACAATACAGTCTGCGGATAATTATTCATAAAGTTAGCCATTGCTGTCAATGTCTGTGCGGAAGCAAACGGCCAGATAGCACCGTCCCATTCACATTTGCCTACTCCACGTGTACGGAACTCCGGATGACGACGTTCTGCAGTTGTCAATCCATAAGGAGCAGAGAAGCCTTTTTCATCCATAATTTCTTTCCAGGCAATTTCATACTTTTGGGTGGTATCCGGCAGGTTGAAATACCAAGGAATATATCCGATTGCTTCACGCACATTCGCGGAAGAGTCCGTACGCATCGTCTCAAAAAACTGATGACGTGTATTCCACAATTCATTTTCTACCAGATTTTTCAAAGTATCTGCTCTCATGCCATATTTCATAGCCATCCCCTCATCACCGGAAAGAATTCCTATACATGAAAGTGCTTTAGCATTGCCATACATATAACTATTGATTGTCGGCCGGGCATATTTCTTCCTCCGTCCGCCACTGATTGATTCTTCCATACCATCCTGTACGTCACCCTGCCAATACAATCCGTTCTTCAAACGGTTCGTACGTTCCCAACGCTGGTATTCGGTTTCCAGATCTTTCTTCATATCCAGCAGATAGTCCTTATCACCATCTACCATGTAACGAGCCAAAACAGCATCTGCGTTCCATGAGCTGAACTTATCCATTTTCTTCATCGGACCGCCATCATTGCCACGATACCATGTATGAATAATCTGATCCAAATATTTCGGATCACGCAACCAACGGCTTTCATAAATATGATGTCCAATTGCACAAGCAATCAAATTATATTTATCTGAATAAGAACGCTGAACGAGAAACTCGGTCATGCCATAGCCAACAGGAGTCTCCTTGATATGCTTACGCAATGACCACCAACGATAATAATACATTTCTTCAAAGTTATGTTGCGGACACTCGAACAAAGGAATATTTTCCTCCATCCATTCTGAAGCCTTTTCATTGGGAATTGCCTGAACAATATTTTCGTCTTCCATACCGTTGAAATAGTCTGCATAATGACTGAAGTCAGCATACTTTAAAAAAGCAGAAGACGCATCCTTATCTGTAGAAGATGTTTTTACATTGGCAATGCCATATTCAGCCAATGGATCTTGCGCACCTGCATTCGGCAGATCATAAGTCTGGTCGGCAGGAGTATCTACGGTTGGGAATGTACGAGGTACGCCAGTACGGAATACAATTCGTTCCACAGCAGCCACGGGCGCATAGAACATACGCAACCCTACTCTCTTGCCATCTACATACACTTGAATATTACGATCAACAGTAGAAAGGACTGCTTCTACATGATAAATCTTTCCTGCTTCATATTTCATCATATTTGCAAACCGGGAGCCGCCTTTCAATCGAAAAATGCCATCATCAGTAAGTTCTATACGGGAACAGGCTATTCCATTCTCATCCAGAAATTCAATGTGGAGTGTACCTTTATTATTCTGGCCGGCTTTCAAATCAAATGATACTTTTAATTCTTTAGAGGCCGGAATTTTACGTTCCACTTTGGCATAATCAAACGGATCTTTATCCTGCAACTTCAACCATTGATCCTCCAAAGAAACAGGGGCCCAAACCGGAGAATAAATATTCCAGTCAGTCAGTTCCGCAATTGATTTATTTTTTGAGAAATCATCATCCGCATGTGCTGAAGCATTTATTTCCACCGGAACAGGAATACGGGAAATCCACATATCTTCCTTGTTCACACTGTAAGAAACCCACAAATCACCATCGGCAGGCACCCCATTGCCTTCCTGAATACCACGCGGATATTGAGGACCGTATGATTTATAATTTCCTCCATAACGCATGGGAGTGATTTCACCATGCACCAGATTCAATGTTGTATATTCCAATCCATCTTTACTCAAAGATATAGCCAGCGGCCAACGAAATTCCGACGGATTATACACGGTAGCGTATGTACCATCACTTAAACGCTGCCCCCAAATTTTCGCGTTGCTATTGACGAAACCTTTTGCACGAAGCACAGGCTCTGCCCAAGTATGTCCGCCATCCTCGCTGATAGAGGTAAGCGCATGTTTCCAAAGACTGGCAATACGTCCATCCGGCAATGTATAACAATTGAATGCTTTGTATCCTTTCTTCAACGGAAGAATAGGATCTTCACGGTCGGCTTCTTCCACCCACTGCATCATATACAGCGGATTGTCGAGAATTTCCTGGCAAGCCTTCACAAACTCACGATCCTTGCTTTTCTTAAAATACGGAAAATCAGTATTCTTTTCATTAAATCCATGATTATAATAAATGAAATAGATCGGTCCGTAAGAACCGTCTTTCTTTATTTCACGAACCACCCGGCCAATACCGTTTCCATCATTGGGATCATCTTTTTTATCCAAAGCAACTCCATAATTTCCCATTGTAATCAGCTTGCCGGATTTAGAAACATAGAATCCGACACGCTGGTGCATAATGGCAATCAGATCTTTGGCCTGCACACCCGGACGAGACTCTTTGGTGTATCCATCAGGAACTTGATAAGGAGGAAACACAATTTCCGGATTTGTCCAGCGATATCCATCCTTCGATGTCATCAGAAAAGTCTGTGAAGGCGGTACGTGTTCGTCAGAAGGATCTGCCAGGTATTGATAGAAAAACTGTCCATTCCAATAAGCCAGCATCGGCTGATGATTATACGTCCATCCATTGCCGTTCGAAGCATCGGGATGTTCACGATTGGCACGTACCAACTGAATGTTATGTACTCCGACTACCGGAGACAGTTGTCCGTCGTGACAAGCAGGGTTCGATAATTCTTTTCCTGTATAATGAATTCTATCTTGTGCAAAAGCTGTAGTAGTCAGACAACCGGCAGCCAGTACAAAAAGAATTTTAGCAGAGTTGTTCATGATTTATTCTGATTTAAAATTGTTTCCGGGTTTATTTCTTTTCTTCCAGCAATGCTTTTACGACTGATTCCGGAGCCGTAAATATGGTCCCATGCTTATGCCCTACAGGGATGCTTACCTCTTCTGTTACATCTGTAAAGTTCCGGAAATCCTTCGTACGCATAGCGCCATATATTTTTTTCTTATATACATCAAAGTAGATTAGATAATCGTCTCCTACTTTCTCTACAGACGGGCCTTCTACAAAGGATTCAGTGAAAGGCTGGGATGCGGGTGAATAAGGACCGGTCATAGAATCGGAAAAAGCGATTTTCAGATTACGTTCCGGACGGGTGTTATCCTTGAGTACCATTACATAGTCATTCTTTGCCCGTTTCACGATAACGGCATCAATGGTACTGAATCCCGGATCATACAAAAGTTTTGCTTTCGAAACGGTTTTAAAATCTTTTGTAGTGATATAGTATAAACGATGATTATTATTCTCTTCTTCTATTCCCTTTTCGAAACGTCCGGGGACACAGGAAGCCCATACGACCATGAACTGATCGTTCTCGTCGTCATAGAAAATTTCCGGAGCCCATACATTAATGGTAGTCGGTTCGTCTGCCATTACAGGAATCATCTGTTGTTCCGACCAATGGATCAGATCTTTGGAATGTGCGTAGCCAAATCCTAAATCACCTTTCCAACTTGTAGTCCAGACCAAATGGTAGGTTCCATCCGGAGTACGTACCATCGAGGGGTCCCGCATGAGCTGGTGCTGTCCCAGTTCCGGCTTTAGCCAAACTCCCGGAATACTGTCCCAATGCATTCCGTCCTCACTGTATAAGTATCTCAAACCCTCATCAGCCGGTTCATGAAACGAAGTGAACATGTAGTAGTCTTTGTTCCCCCCACAAGAAGCCAGAAACAGAAGACTTATTGCGGCTAATGTATTTCTTAACTTTTTCATTTGTATATTCTATATTTGTATCTTTTATACAGAGGAGACGATGGAAAGCGTCATTTGTACTCAAATATACTAGAAGAATCAGTAGATTCAAAATTTATATACGATAAAAGGGCGACTCTCCGAGCCACCCTTTCCACCATCAAACAAACTAACCATTTACAATGGGAAAGAATTTCACTTCTTTTTATAGTATCTTATTTTTTAATTATATAGAACCTCCACGGGCTTTTATACGTTTATACCATTCCTCTCGTTCTTTCTTCAGGTCATATCCACGTTTAGCCAGATAGTTGTTGATACGTCCTTTGTATTTTCCGAAAGCAGCGTGTTTCTTATTCGAATTTTCTGCATCCAACGCAAATTCACGAGCCTCTATCAACCAAGCATAGATTTGAGCTTTTTCTTCTTCTTTCAAAGTAGGAATCATGTCCAGATGTGAGTCATAAGTCACTTTTACTACTCCATAAGTCATGCCATCTTTAACAGCTTCTATTTGCTTTTCATCAAGAAAGAGAGATAAATTGGCTGGAAAAGCGAAATGTGAACGATATAGTGCCGCATCTTTTTCATTTTCCGCAGCTTTCAAAGCTTCATTTTTAGCCTCACCAGTCAACCCGGATTCTTTTACTTTCTTGACTTTCGCATCCCGTACCTCATAAATATCATTTAATTCGAAGTAACGATTGGCTATGACATTGAGAACATCTTCGGCTATTTTCGCATCTGTAAGTCCGAGTTTATCAACGATCTTTTGTGATCGGCCGACAATAGACTTTACATATTCAGGATCACGATTCTCTTTATTTAAGTCGACTGCCTGTGCAGACATCCAACCGGAAATAAAAAGCAATGATAGTATCAGTATCTTTTTCATAATTACATTAATTTTCCTTTTTCAGCCAATGTATCGTAGTTGTTCTTCATATCTCTCCAATCTACTTTATGCTTTGTGCTGATACCGTTGATATATTTTTCAATATTCGTATATCCGTCACCAGTACAGTCTTTATTGGCATCACTCGGATCGTTCGGATTTAATCCGTTAGCAATTTCCCATTCGTCCGGCATACCATCTTTGTCTGTATCAACATAAGGAGTACCTTTGTATTCAGGATAACCACCCATCTGGCGAATATCAGTAATAATACCCTGCTTATAAGAATCTTTCGGTAAACGACGATACTTGAACTGTCCGTCTTCTCCCATTGACTTAGGAGACAAACCTGTCAAGTCACCATAAGCGTCTTTAGGAAGTTTCTTTTCATAATAAGGAATACCAGTTCTAACTTCTTCAATCACACGTTCGTCAACAATATCACGACAAGGAATATTCGCACCTACATGTTTCAATACATAGTCATAAGCATCTTTAGCTCCCATGATATTGATATACGGCATCTCGAACGGCTTATAGCTACGCATGTATTCAGTATATCCGTCAGTGTTCGGTTGAGTTTCAATCTGAATACCGCCATTCCAGTTGTCTTTAGTTATTTCAGGATAGCCTTCCATTATATTTCCGTCGGCATATACTCGCCCATATTCTTTATGATCCAGCTTACTACGTCCTGCTTCCGGTTTCAAGATACGATGTCCTACATTGGAATCCTTAGGAGTAGCAGGTCCCGGTTTATAGTAGTTGTTAATCATATTGAACATCGCGGTATAATCACCACCATCGGAAGAACGGTGCACCCAATTGAATACTACATTATTAACGAAATTGAATATGCCATTCCAACCGATAGAAGGATTACGTCCGGAGTTACTAGCCCAGAGGTTACGGGCAAATGCACAGTTCTCACCACCTAACGTGCTACCAAACGCATGATTGTATGTATCCAACGCTTTTGCCGAGATAGTATTTTGAATAGTTACGTTTACAGTAGGAAGTTTCAAGTCTTTGCTTTCATATTGTCCTTCACTCGGGTCGTACATGTGGCGATAGAAAGAAATGTTTTCATCCAATCCCCATGTACAGGAGCAGTGGTCGATCATTATATTACCAACAGGGTTACCTCCGAAAGAGTCATCACGATGCCATACTTTCGTTTCTCCACGACGGAAACGCATATGACGTACAACCACATCATGTGTATCTACCCAAAATGATTCTCCAGCAATACAAACACCGTCTCCCGGAGCTGTTTGTCCGGCAATAGTTACGTAAGGAGCACGGACGATAATCGGAGATTCCAGACGGATGATACCAGCAACATTAAAAACGATAATACGTGCACCACCAGTTTCACATGCTTCACGGAAAGAACCCGGTCCACGATCATTCAGATTTGTGACAGTTATCACTTTACCTCCACGACCACCGAAACTGTACATACCACCACCTTCAGCACCTGGGAATGAAGGGATATCAGCCTGTGGCAAATCGTACGGACGACCAGCCCAAGGAATATATGGACGTCCTTCTCTAGCTTCTTTTTGTACTATCGGCAACGCTTTTGCCCATGCTTCATCAGAGCGTTTCCGCTCTTCGGTCATCATTTTTGTATAGTTTTCTTTGGCTTCGCCAGATATTTGTGGGTATTGCGCCCATGCAACGGTCGGAGTCAACATTGTTGCAGCAAAAACTGCTAAAAGTACCTGTTTCTTCTTCATTTTTATTTGGTTTTGTGAAGTTGTTAATTCAAAAATACAATAATAAGACGAAAGAAGAAAAGATTTGTAATCAGTGATGATGATCTTTTATCAAATGCGGGGGAGAGAAACGACTTTCCAGTCTCCAATGGTCCGTGTAGTACTATCGAGAATCACTTTGATGAAAAGTGTCTTTTTCTGCCGGTCATTTCTCTATCGGAAGAAAAAACGACGAAGGAAGGAATGTGTCACACACGAAATCCGAATAACCGGAATAGCTTGGTGTAAAAGAAAAGAGGGAATCTTAAGATTCCCTCTTTTCACATTTTCTCTTCTATTGGCTGCCGTCAGAGAGCCGGATCGGGAGCTTCGCCACTGTCGCTGCCACCGGAAGGAGGAGTTACTCCACCGCCTTCATCAGGATCGGGAGCTTCACCTTCACCAGGCGTTATCGTTCCGTTGCCTCCGGAAGGCTTTGAGGGAGCCGTAATACCTTTACGACGATTATAAGCAGCTTTTGTTTCGGCTATGACTTGGTTGAGAGCAGTAAGAAACGCTGAAGCTTCCGTTATGGAGGGAGTCAGTATATTGACAGCGGTTATGTGCATCACCAAGTCATCGTAGAGTGAATCAAGCTGCGCACGCACAGTCTTTGAGTCCGCAACCGATTCTGCTGTACGAGTAACGGAACGGGCGTCTGTCAGTGCCGAATAGTTTTTATTGGCGGTTTCGAGTGCCGTTAATATGGCATCCAAATTGAGTGCCGTAACGGCGGTTTTCACGGCTTCCTTGCGGAAATCAAGCAGTAGTCCGCTGATGGCTGCCGTTTCCTCCATATTGCGCATGCGTGCCAGTCCGGTATAAGGGCGCACCGTGATTTCCAAGGTATTATATGCATCTCGTTGCGCTGCCAACGGTGAGTTTTTGGCCGCACGGACAGTAGCCAACAAATAACTGACATACGAATCGCGTTCGGCATCCAGTTTCAGTAAATCCTTTGTTTCGGCGTTGGCCGTGGAACGGTTCACCAGGTCTTCCATTTGTACCAACTTCGGCTTGATGCTGTTCACGATGTTTGTTACTGTCAGTTTGGAAATACTTCCTGCGGTGAGGAGTGTCAGCACACGATTCATGAAATTGGTGTACTCAGTGTTGTTCAGTTGTGACAGTGTGATACCGTCTGCTTTTTGATAACTTCCCATAATTTTTTCTTTCGGGATTCATACTTGTTCTATCTATCTCTGAAAAATTCGAAGTCCGGACAAGCCCGCGAAATGGTTGCTGTAAATTCGCGGACGTTTTGCATACCTGTGAAAGCATTTTTTAAAATTTGCAGGCGTTTTTCAAGCTTGCAAAAGCGATTTAAAAAGTTTTCCGGCATTTTACAAGCTTGGGAAAGCGTTTCTGGAAGTTTGCAGGCATTCAGCAGGCTTGGGGAAGCGTTTTGAGAAGTTTGCGAAGGCAAAGATAACTAAAATCAGCTGATTTAACGAACAAAAATTCACCAATTCCTGCCGTCTTCTCAAAGAAAAGAGGGAGGAACCGGTGAATTTCTATGGTTTTCGATGCCGAAGCATCCTGTGATTCATCTCCGATGTAATTATCCCTGCACCGAAATGCAGGGTTCTTATCGAAGGAAGTTGAGTTTTTTATTCAGCCAGCGGGTCAAAAGTACCGTTTGCGCCACCGTTGTTGTAATCTCCCCAGCCGATGGTTTGCAGCAATGTACTATTATTACCCTGGATACCTTGATGGAAACCAAGGATATAATACCTTGGAAGGAACGCGATATACAATGGAGAATGGCTATCATCATAAGAATCGCCTTTCTTTGTCTTACGGGTCAAATAATTTGAATAAAATTCTTTCAGCCTATCCTGTTCGCTGGCAAGATCCTTTCTCAAATCCATTGCAGCCGGACGGGTAATTCCAGCTTTTACTAACGGATCGTCGTCAACATTTGTTCCACCAATGCCACCGTTTACAGTTGTACGGAATTCAAGATTCTCGCGACGTTGTCCGTTGAGTGGCTTAAAACCAAGATATGTACATGTGTTTCCACCCCAGCCAGTCAGTTTCCAAGTAGCAGGCGCACCTTCAGGAAGTTCTATGCCGCCATCAAACAACATCCAGCGACGCATATCATCGAAACGTTTTCCTTCGTATGCCAATTCAATTTGACGTTCATACATGATAGCTGCCATACATTTAGCTTGGTCACCGTCCAAACCTGCTTCCAATCCATAATTATTTTCAGCTTTATAACCAACACGAGCACGGATTTTTTGTAATTGATCAACGGCAACTCCCATCTCACCCGCATTACATGCTGCTTCTGCATAATTAAGTAATACTTCCGCATATCTAATCTCCATATACGGCGCGGCAGAACGTGTGAATCCCCCGGACTTTTCATCATAGACATAACGGGCAATAGCATTCACATCTCTGTCATCAGAGCGTTTACGTACATAAAAACCTTTTACATCATTAAGGAGACCATCAGCGCCATAGGTCACACTGCTATTGGCTTCAATATCATCTACATAAGCTGCATCCGTATACCAGGTATAGTTCCAAAGTTCATAATCAGGACCATTGTGCGGGTATCGGTTCCCTTGTGTCGTAGGATTACCGACAAACGACCAACGAACTCCCGGGAAAGCGAATGTACGATAGAAGCGCGGATCACGATCGACGAAAGGAAATTCGCGATAATAAGGTATATCTGATTTAGTTAACGTATTGTATGTTTCACAAGTTGCAGGTATCTTGCCGTCAGACATAGGAAACATATCTACCAACATGGCGGAAGGTGTTTTGCCACCTCCTCCTCTAGCATTGTACGGCCGGATGCCATTTTCCCATGTATTATTCTTACGATAATCAGGAACTCCTTCCGTCAGCGTGTTGTGTAGCGTTACAAATACAGCTTCTTGACTCGGCACTTCAGTAAAAAGATTAGCCCAACCGGAAGCGTTCACACCGGGATTACTTTCATTAGCCAAGCCATATCCGGCAGCTGTCAGCACGTCAATAGATCTTTTTATATCATTGTAAGCCTGTGTCCAACGAGACAAATCATTGGAGCGATTAAATAACGGACTGGCATATAGTACACGTACTCGACCCAACAAAGCCACTGCTGTACCGGAAGTAACACGACCGTAATTATCACCAGACATCCATTGTCCGGCTCCCGTAAAAGGTGCTAACAATGTTTCAGCTCTCTCCAAATCGTCACAAATAAATTTGAAACAATCCTTTGCGGAAGAACGGGGAACAACAGAACTTTCAACAGGTTCCTGTACTTCCGTAATGATGGGCACACCACCATACCATTTCACCAAATTATAATAGCACCATGCACGAAAGAAGTAAACCTGCCCTAACAACTCATTCTTTTCTTCCTGCGAAAGCGTGCTTCCTTCAATGCCTGCAATGACATCATTAATATTACGAATACGTCCATAAGCGGAAGTTATAGGATCACCTTTCGTTCCTTCAAAGTAATCAGGTACAGGATTATTTCCGGTTTGATAAGTCAACGGCTTGAGTGGATCGACAAAAGCACTGAATCCACTATATTCTTCAGTCGACTTAGATTGGTCGTCTGCTAAACCGGTACTGTTATACATTGAACTGGGAGTAGCCTTAGGATCTGGCAGACATACTCTATAAACATCTGCTACACGTCCCAGTGCACCACTCCAATAATTATAAGCATCGGCAGTAGTGCTGTCAAAGTTCTGCTTGTCTTGCATGAACTGGTCGCTACAAGAAGTAAACGCCGTCATTGCAAAAAAAGCTACGCTGATACGGAATATATTTTTTCTTTTCATTTTACTGTTCTTTTAGAATGTTAAATTGACACCAATCGTGAATTTACGCAGTGTAGGATAATTCCCATAAGTAGTCATCGGATCAATAAAATTATCCGGATAAGGATTATAGAAACTTAATAGATTCTGTCCTGTAATGTTGAAACGGCAACTTTCGATACCTATCATTTTTGTATATTTTGACGGTATACGGTAAGCTAATGTAACGCGATTCAGTTTGACACGTGTTCCGCTTACTCTCCAGAAAGAAGAAGTTACTGCATTCACGCTGCCCCATCTCAAGTTCGGATATTTACCATTGCGATTGGCTTTCACCACTACATTACCTGCTGCATCTACTACGTCGTTATACACAAACATATTGTCTGTAGTCCAGAACGAAGGCATATTTGCATATTCCAAATCATTATACTTATTTGCCGATGTTCCTTGGTTTCCTAAAGAAATTGCATCATCAGGCAAAAAACTATAACCACCCCAGCTCGCATTAAACTGAGCTGTCAAAGAAAGCCCCTTCCATTCTGCGTTCAGGTTCATTGTCATACTGTAAGGATTGCTTCGGTTGGACAACCGCACCTGGTCATCTTCAGAGCTAACCACCCCATCCGGTCCGGCGTATGTACCATCATCTTGTCTGGCTCCACGCACGTCTTTATAAATCAACATACCCGGTTTTACATCTTCTTTAACGTTACCCATATAGGAAGTGATATTGTACTTGGCAAAATACTCGTCAATATCCTGATAGCTGCGGAACATACCGATACACTGCATACCCCAGGTGCCTTGATCCAAACGGTCACCCTTCTTATAGCTCTTATAAGTAGGTTTCTGCTCCCAGTCTCTTACCAAAATCTCATTATCACTATACCCGGTGTTCAACTGAATTTTATACTTAAAATCCTTACCTATCTTGTCTCTCCATGTAGCAGACAGTTCGACACCATAAGTATTCAATTCTCCATAATTCACTTTCGCAGAATTAGCCCCCACTGTAGATGGGACAGAGGCATTATAGCTAAGCAACATTTCACGGTTCCATTCATAGTAAGCGTCAATATTGAATGATAAACGATTGTCGAGAACATTGAAATCAAGCCCCAAATTACCTTTATAAGATTTATCCCAATGAGCATCCCGATTGATCGCCGCATTGTTTTTATTCATTGTGAGGTGACTGCCGGCATTAGCCTCTGTACCTGTGCCAAATACAGGCCCTTTATCCTTATCTGTTCCGTAAGTCTGCAACCATTGCCATGCTGTTGTATTATCACGACCGGTCAAACCGAAAGACGCACGCAACTTTAAGTAATCAATCCATGTAACGTTCTTAGTAAACCATTCTTCTTGTGAAACCACCCAACCAGCAGATACTGACGGGAAAAATCCCCAATAATTTTCAGGAGCGAACTTGGTGGAAGAATCCGAACGAAGCAGGAACTCCAGCAAATATTTGTTATCATAAGAATAATTCAAACGACCGATATAAGATAAATTACCCGACTCAAAACGAGTGAATTCTGTACTAGGAGTACTATTCCAGTCTACCGAATTAGATTGTCCTGTTGTAAATTCATATGGGTTAGTAACCATACCGTACAAATATTCAGTTTCTGATTCAGACTTTTCAATGGAGAATAAACCTCCTACAGAATGTAGTCCGAAATCCCTGTTGTAAGTTGCAGTAAAGTTCATCTGATAGTTATCCGAACGTGTCATGGAACGAGACAAATACCCTGTAATATCACTTGTACTGGAGTTAACCACCGGTTTACCACTATTTGCCAAATAAAAACCTGTATTTTCAAATGCACTGTTATCCGCTCCTTCAATCGGAGTATACAAATGTTCTCCGCTACCAGAACGAGTCTCCAAATAATAAAGATTATAAGAAGTACCATAATCATTTGTCTTATTCGTATTGACACTCTTCGAATAAGTGAACTTCAATTTCAATCCTTTCAACCATTTATTCCATCCGAAATCGTATTCCAGCCCGGCATTAATATTCATGTTCGATGTCATGTTTCGTTTATAGTCGCCATTATTCTGAAGTACATTGAAATTGTAGTTCTGTATATTACTTACCGATGAATTGGTAGGACCGTAAGCAGCTACCGCATATTCACCTACATATTCGGGAATATAATAAGGATGTGTCAACAACGTATTGTAATCTTTCTCTGCAGATGAACCTCCTACCTGATTCAGGGGAGTATTTTTCTTTCCATAATCACCGGAGACCTGTACATTCGCTTTTATCCACTTGCTGATTTTCACATCTACACCAGCACGGTAATTCCAACGATTGTAGTCCAGCTTACCTAAGTTACCATCCTGATCAAAATAAGAAATTCCGGCAAAATAACTGGCTTTTTCAGTAGCACCGCTCAAGTTTACACTATGCTGCTGCGTCAATGCGGATTCCCAATATTTATCCAGCAAATCATAGTGCAAACTCTTCATGGCAGTCAACTCATCCTGCTGAAAAACAGCTCTTAACGGATCAATACTTGTCTCCGTCGGATCAGCCATACGTACTGCATTCCATAACTTGCCATACTCATACGCATTCAACATCTTAGGACGAGATACTTCATCTGTAATACCAAATGTTCCATTGTATGAAATCTTAGGCGCACCTAACTTTCCCTTTTTTGTGGTTACCAGAATTACACCATTTGCGGCACGAGCACCGTAAACTGCTGCAGAAGCATCCTTCAAGATAGAAATGCTTTCCACAACTGATGGATCTAAGTTGTTAAACGCTTCCGCACCCAAATTAGTATAAGTACTTCCCACTTTTACTTCCGTAGGATAAATGTAACCATCAATAACATACAATGGCTGCAAGTTGGTACCTCCCATTTCTTCCAACTCACCATTCTGACGAATAGTAATCGTAGCGTTTTGTCCCGGACGGGTGTCACCTCCATTTACTGAAATACCATTTGCCAAACCGCTCAATGTACTGGCCAAACTTCCACTTGAAATATCCTGAATATCATCAACGGGAACAGTGGCGATAGCACCGGTCAAATGCGCTTTCTTCTGCGTACCATAACCCACAACTACAACTTCATCCAATTGCTGCGCATCTTCCTTCAGGATGATCTTTGTCAATTTGAATGGAGCGGAAAAACGTTGTGGTACATATCCTATATAAGAGATTTCCACTTCCTTACCATCAGGAACATTCAATGTGAAATTTCCATCTAAATCCGTTATTGTTCCCACTGTTGTTCCTACAACCTTTATGGCAGCTCCAATAATAGGTTGCTCGGTCTCATCCAGCACAACTCCTTTGAATGTTTTAGTATTCTGTGCTATTGTCGGCAAAGCCATCACAAAAGCTAGAAGCAGGCTGATACTGATTCTATATATATTCTTATGTTTCATCTTTATCGTATTCTAGATTTATTATCTTTTTAATTTAACCAACGCGGGTCGCCACTACCATGAGCAAATACTTCGGGAGCACTCGGAGTAAAATCACCGTTTGCAGCATCAGCGAATCCCGGATCCACGCCATAAGCAGAATTGCTCTTATCACCATCCGCACGATTTGAAGTCTCATCCAGTGGCAATGCGCCATTGTACCAATAACAGTTATTTTCAAAAGTTGCAGCTACCTTTGTACCCTGCATTCTTATACGACGATTGAAATTTCCCGAAAATGAGTCAATAAACAAATTGTTCTTTGAAATTACCTCATTATGTGTCTGTGACCAACCATTGCCATTAAAACTCTGTCCGGAATAGGAGAGATTATAGAATGTATTGCTTATAAATGTCATCGATCCTCTTGACCAACCATCATAACTGGTTGTTTGTCCACCTCCATAACGTAAAAAACGAGAACCGTTTTGGTTATGACTATAAATCGTAGAGTTACTTATTTCGAAGTCTTTCACAATCGAACTGCTAGAGTTAAAGTTTATCAGGTCAGCAGCTTGATAGCAATCTATTACACAATTTCTGATTGCAAAATTTTGAATACCATACTTCTTTCCGTTAATGTGAACTAAGTATTTTCTAACAGCCTTGATATTGCAAGATTGAATAACCATAGGATTAGTTACTTTTCCATGATCGGTTCTCTTTGTATCCAATATCTCTTCCGGAACATCACCAAACTTTAAAAAAGCCCCATCTGTCACTACATCACAATCAAAGTTGATAAACTTCAAGGCTAATCCTCCACCACAAGTAATAATAGAAGCCGGAGCAGTGAATTTCACATTCGCATTCCCGCGTGTTTTATTTCCGCGCAACTGTACATTATTTACGCCAAAGTTCAAATCTCCTGAAATATAATACGTCCCTCCTGCTTCCAGTTCGAAAGCAACTTCTGTATCTTTTCCCGTAGTCACCGGATGTTCAGCAAAATATGTAGTCAAGTCTGTACCATTAGGAACAAGCGTTGCGGCAACAAGTGTAGACCAACTGATTTCAGTGGCGGAAACGGAAGCTGTATTATTCAACTTTTCATTCCCCAATGCTGCAATCTCAACCTTATAGTTCGTATCTTCTACCCAAGGACATACTACAGCCGTCCCGTCTACAATACTGTCCTTCACTACAGCTACAGGATGATCAGGGTCATCTACAATGTACATAGAAAATTTATAACCACCTGCCCCCATAACAACAGACCAAGTAACTTTTACATTATTTTCAGTTGTAGCCAGTTTTTCAAAAGCCACATCCGATGCTTTCGGCGAATCCAATTGCGTATTCGTCACGCCACCGGAGAAGGTTTCTTCATCAAAACCATCTCCAGCGCAAGAGCCCATAAATAAAATCATCGATAAACAAGCTATGCTCCCGACAACTTTCATTTTAATCTTCATCTTACTCTTCATAGATTAAATTTTAATTTAAACAAAAATAATACATTATATCTTCAAAATCTAAAAGTTCTTTTAAGGAAAGACGTACAATCAAAAAATATGTAATCACTTAAAAGAATAAAAAAAATAGATTTTGCATTTTTTTCTCTCTCTTTGTAATATTAACTATATCATAATATCCTCCTATCTCTGTTGAAACACCTCTTTCAAATACTTAATATTCGTACTATAATTCTTTTTCACGTTCCGCACGTCATCCTTATCGCGCGAACGTTCTACTACCAGCCATCCAATCCATCCCATCTTATCCAGCGTCTTTTTCACCTTATTCATGTCCAATCGTTCATTATAAGGTAAAGTCACTCCATCTGTGTCCGTACAGTGAATCTGGCAAATCCTCTTTTTCCCCAGAATCTTCAACTCCTTGCACAAATCCCTTCCATTCTCCAATGCATTTTGAAATTTAAAATAGATCTTGATTCCGGGAGAATTAATTTCTTTCAGTAGTTTCACATCTCCTTTTGCATCCAATTGAGTTTCAATACCAATCACCACCCCTTCAGAAGCTGCCATATCTCCTACCTCCTTCAAGCGTTTTACAACTTCTGTCCGTAGTGCCGGAATCTTTTCCCATCCGGCTTTGATTCCTCCCAAAGGAAGAAAGGCAACTTTGGCATTCATCACTTTCATGGCATGAAGGCAATCCTGAACTAAATCTTTATAGTTAGCTCGTTCCAGAAAAGACTGTCCATAGAAACCGGACATAGCAATAGAAGAAACTTCTAATTGATATTTTTGAGCAGTTTCACGAAATAACTGCTGGAAATGGGGCTCGCGCAATTTATTATCAAACATTTCCCTCTTGCCAAGACCACCCATATCCAATTCTACACCGTCACCATTCAATTCATGTACCAATTGGAATGAACCGATTTTCTGACGTTTCAGAATCATCCAGTCACATACGGCTATTTTATAACGTTGTTCCTTTTGCTGCGATCCGGCAATTGCCAATAGAGGAAAACACTCTGCAAGTATCAATATCCAAAGGATATGTTTAAATAAATTTCTTCTCATTTTTTATTTTATTGCATACGATTTACATAGTAGACGTATGGAATAGATTTTTGTAATCACCTATAAAACAGAGAATAACTAAAAATACTACGGAGTATAATTTAATAAAAGTAAGATAGTGACGGTATCCAAGACAAATAGTGACGCTATCTTAGTCCGATACCGTCACTATCCCGGGCATATACCGTCACTATTTTCGAAGAAGTAATAACAGAAGTAAATGTAAAAAAATGGGCTGCCGGACTATAAGAAGTCCGACAGCCCTGTCAACCCAAAAACGATACCTATGAAACACTGTGTGTTATTTCAAATCAAACTTTAAATATTTGCCGTGAACAAGTTCATCATGTGTGATATGATATTTATTGAACTTCTTGCCATTCAATAGTACCTTATCAATATATAAAGCTCCTGGTTGAGTACGATTGGTTTCAATCACCAATTCGTTCTCTTTATACCATTTCGGATCTAACCGGATCGTTACCTTATTAAAGACCGGAGTCGTCAATGTATATTCGGGCAGTCCGGGACAATCCGGATAAAAACCGATCATATTGAAAATAGCCCAGGAAGACATCGTTCCCGTATCATCATTTCCTGGAATACCATCAGGTTTTGTTGTAAAGTACTTATCTAATAAACGCTGCGTCTCTTTCTGCGTACGCCATTCTTCACCTTTAAAGTATGAGAATAAATGAGCATAAGCAATATCCGGTTCATTTGCCGGGTCGTAAAGTCCTTCGTCAAAAACCATTTGTAGTTTATCGATAAAAGGTTTCTTTCCCCCCATTAATTTCGCCAAGCCATATACATCATGTGGTACATAGAACGTATAATTCCAGGAACTACCTTCATGGAAACCGGGATTCGGTTCAAAGTTCTCTCCTTGTCTCGGATTAAACGGGCTATAAAACGTTCCATCGGGGAGAATCGGACGGAAAGTACCAAATTCTTTACTATAATAATGTTTGTATCCTAAAGAACGTTTATAGAACATCTCTGCATCTTTCTTTTTACCTAAAGCAGCTGCAAAACGAGACAATGCAAAATCGGCAATATAATATTCCAATGCATGAGAGACGGAATTGTCATACTGTTCACGAAGGGGTACATATCCTTTAGACATATAATCATCATTATCAGGACGCATCAAGTTTTCCGCCCCCGGTAACGTAGCAGATTTGTACATTGCCTCATAAGCCAAATCAACATCAAAGTCACGCAAACCTTTCATCCAGGTATCTACAATTACCGGAATACTCGGATCACCTTCCATTGTCAATGTTTCTCTGCCATATAATTCCCACTTAGGCAACCATCCATGTTCACGATACATATCAAGCATTGTGCGCACCATTTCCATCTGACGTTCCGGATAAACCAAGGTCAGCAATTGATGAACATTGCGGTAGGTATCCCAAAGAGAAAATACGGTATAGCGATCACCTTTGGTTGTCAGGATCTTATCACTTTCCATTGCCGGATATTCTCCGTTTACATCCTGCAAAATATTAGGATGAATCAGCAAATGATAAAGCGCTGTATAAAACACAGTCTTTTGGGCATCTGTACCACCTTCCACTGTTATGCGTGACAAGTCATGATTCCATTTGGAACGTGCTTCCGCATGAATCTTCTCAAAATCCTTTCCAGCCTGTTCACGATCCAGATTCAAACGGGCATTTTCTATGCTTACAAAAGAAACTCCCATTTGTACTTCTACTTGTTCACCTTCTTCTGTATCGAAGGAGAAATAAGTACCAATGTCATCTCCTGCTATTTCTTTTCCGTAGCGAGTATAAAGTTTATACTTTCCCTGATCCTTATCCCATTCAGCCTCAACCCCCATCATCGGACGTTGTTTCTTCCAATACCCTGTTGCAGAAGGATTCTTCTTAACCCGCAATACAAAGTAAATGGGGAATACAGCTTGAGGATTATAACAAAATGTGCCAAGTAGTTTGACTCCTTCCACTTCGCTATCGCTTACACGACGAAGCATAGCGCCACTCTCATTCGTTAACCCCTCACCCAAATTCAGCAGGATGTGGCTTTTCCCTTTTGGGAAAGTAAACCGGGCAATACCGCTACGCGGAGTAGCCGAAACTTCTGTTTTTACATTATATTTAGTCAGATAATTAGAATAATAGCCCGGTGAGGCCTGTTCATCCTTATACTTACTACCATATTCTTTATAATCCACATTCAGTTCTCCGGTAGTAGGCATCAATAATAAAGAACCTAATTCCGGACAACCGACTCCACTCAAATTCACATGAGCATATCCGGTAAAGAAACAATTTGTATATTCATAAGGCGTAGACCACCATCGGGCATCTTTATCGTATGTGTTTTCGGAAGATCCCATCACATTGAAAGGAACCACAGACATCATACCATTGGGGCAAATCGCTCCCGGATTGGTCGTTCCGAAATTTGTAGTTCCGATAAAAGGATCCACATAATCTATCAAAAGACTTTTATCCGTATTTTTAAGGGGAGGGCTCCCCCCTTCCCCCGCATAGGCGGAAAGAAGGGAAAAAGCAAGTGTGTAAGTTAATATAATACGTTTCATATCTTTATTAAATGATACTCGTTCGTTTCGTAAAATCGATAATCTCTTTTATATATCCGAAGGCCATACCTACCACAGTATCTGCCGCACCATAATAAACAGCAACACGTTCACCATCTTGCAAAGCAGCACAGGGGAATACGACATTAGGAACGTCACCTTGAAGTTCGTAAGGAGCAGCCGGACCAAGCAGATATTCACGTGTACGGTAAAGAACTTTTTCCGGATGATCTTTATCCAATATGGCAGCTCCCATAGCGTAACGGAAACCATTACAAGTAGTGATTACACCATGATAGAACAGCAACCAGCCTTCATCTGTAAGGAAAGGAACTGAACCTGCACCAATCTTCGTACACTGCCAAGCGCTTTCCGGGAAAGGAGTCACTTTCATTACACAACGGTGTTCACCCCAATATTTCATATCCGGACTATAGCTGATGTATATATCGCCAAACGGAGTATGTCCATTATCACTGGGACGACTCAACATCGCATACTTGCCATCGATCTTCTGCGGGAAAAGTACACCATTACGATTGAAAGGCAAGAAAGCATTTTCGCACTGGAAAAACTCCTTAAAGTCAAAAGTATAGGCAATACCAATCGTAGGGCCATGATAGCCATTACACCAAGTCACCCAATAACGGTCTTCAATCCATGTAACACGAGGGTCGTATTTATATTCCGACTCAATCATTTCCGTGTTACCTGCTTTAAACTGAATAGGTTCATGATTGATATCCCAATGAATTCCGTCCTTACTAAAACCTGCAAAGATATTCATCTGTACAGCTTTGTTATCACAACGGAATACGCCTGCAAAACCATCCTCAAAAGGAACAACAGCACTATTGAAAATACTATTAGATGAAGGAATATGATAACGTCCGATAACTGGATTTTGTGAGTAACGCCACATAACGTCCGTACATCCGACAGGACGATCTTCCCAAGGAATTTGAATTTTATTCATAATCGTTGATTTTATATTATTTATTTTTTGAGTCATCATACGTGAAAGGTATGAAATAAGTAATCAGAAAAGCTGGAATAGTTGCAATTAACACATAGATAAAGAAATTACGATATCCTAATAAGTCACTAAGATAACCACTAACCATTCCCGGAAGCATCACTCCCAGATTCATGATTCCTGAAGCAAATGCGTAATGTGACATTTGATGTTTACCTGGAGCAATCTGTTGCATCATAAACAACGTCAATCCGACAAAACCAAAGCCATAACCAAAATATTCCATTGTTATACAAGTTCCGATCAGATATACATTAGTAGGCTGTGCAACTGCCAAAAAAGTATAAGCTACAAACGGAAGATTAAAAATACAGCAGAGAGTAAATAATGTCTTTTTCAATCCGAACTTAGAGACATAAATACCTGCTAACAATGAGCCTAAAACGAAAGCAGCGGAACCAAAGATACCATTTAGCGTGCCGATCTCTGTTAACGACAGTCCTAAGCCGCCTACATCCCTTGAAGCACGTAAAAACAGCGGAGCTATTTTCATGATAAAGCCTTCTGCCAAACGATATAAAATAATAAAACAGATGTAATAAAGAATATGCTTTTTAGTAAAGAAGTTAGCAATGACTGCTACCAATTCGTGTCCAACCTCCGATGCAGTTTTCTTTGTTGTTGACGGAACCTGTGTAGAAGGCAACATTTTTATATGATAAATACCGATCAGTACCATTATTGCCGCAATTACGCCGAAAATAATCATCCATGCAGATGAATACGCTCCTTTGTTAGCATCTATCGAAGCACCTTCTATTGCTCCGAAGTGCTCTGCCAATGCTCCTGCCATAGCAACTAATCCTCCATTAGCAACCAATTTGGCTACATTATAGAAAGCACCTTGAACTCCGATATATTTTGCCTGATCTTCTTTGTTCAATTCAGCCATATATACACCATCACAAACAATATCGTGCGTTGCTCCACTAAAGGCAATCACTGCCATCGTAGAGATACTTATAGCGAAAAAGTAATCGAAAAACAGAGAAAAGGCTACTACTCCAAACAATACACCACTCAATAATTCTGTAATCAATACGAAGAATTTTTTAGTCCGATACATTTCAAGAAAAGGACTCCACAAAAATTTCAGTGTCCAAGGCATCATAATCAGAGAAGTCCAGAATGCAATTTGCGTATCCGAAACTCCAAGATCCTTAAACATGAAAACAGAAACCAGATTAATAGCAATAAAGGGAAGTCCCATTGCAAAATAAGCAGTAGGTACCCAGCAAGCCGGGTTAATAGTTTTTCGTTGAGAAGCAGTTTTATTCTGTTGCATAAATCATAGTATATAGATGAAAAAATTCATTTTTCTGACCCATCTATATATAATACAACTAAAAGGGGGAAACTACTAACGTCTCCCCCTACTTTTTTTATTTTATTATCACTTCGTCTATAAAGAACCAAGAAGGATGGCCTACACCATAATGCCAAGTCGGACATTCTTTCGTTCCGGTGACTTCTACTTTCACATAACGAGTTTTTATCGGTTCGGCTGATTCAGCCTTGACTCCACGGAATTTTACCTCACCCGTACGTTCTTCCGGTAAATCAATCGTTTTCCAATGCGTATAATGTTCACCGTCATCAGCGTATGAATAAACCACCTTTAGAGGAAAAAGAATCCAAGCCCCTATTTGATGAAGAAAATCTGTTTCCACACTTTGTATCTCTTTTGTTTCGCCCAAATCTATAACAAATGCGCCATCGGTTCCTTCCCAACCAATCCAACTATCAACAAAGGTTGCTCCACCAAACAAACCGTCAATCAATGCGTTTTTTCCTGATGCTGCATATTTTCCGGTAGGAGGAATTAGATAAGTAACTTTTGCACCCAAAGCCAAACTTTTTTCTTTCTGCGGCATGTAACGTTCCCTATACAATTTGCAATAGTCTACTGGTGAATTGGAACGCTCATTCAATGTAGAAACTTGAAACTCTTTCACACGTTTCTCAAAAAGATCCAACTTATTATTTATATCTGCCAAGTCTTTTTCTGTCTCTGTTCGTGCGATCTCCAGTTCTGAATACTGAATCGGCAGACGTGCCCGTTGAACTCGCTTTAAGAAATCCGGCTTTGGTGCGACAGCCTTTTCAGCCAAATCAAATAAATGATTATAACGACGCATCAAAGCAGACTTTAGCATGCCATATTTATGTGACACGGGTGAATCATAAATCCACAATCTCTGCCCACTACCGATTAATGCGCCTTCCATTATCTTTATGTATTGATAAAGATATGGCGCTGCTTCACCATAGTATCCATGTAGGAAATGTTTCATCAATGAGTCTACATTCACTTCGGGATTCCACATTAACTTTGACACTAAATAAGCGCGAAGTTCTGCAAAATCTCCTCCCCTGCTCCCTGCTATTTGAGAGAAATGCATAGTGGCATGATTCTTTTTGAAAAGACGGATATTGTCCTGTAAAATATGGAAATTAGGAAATGGAGCCAGATAATTATCAAAGTTAATACCGTAATCCCACACGAAAATATTATTGGTAATCTTAGACCATCCTTCCATGGCTTTCACAAACTCTTTTCCCGAAGCATTCTCCGTCAAAGTTACTTCACGGTCACAGTCAATATCACACAACATAATATTCACATTTGGCAAAGGTTTCACATGCTTCGGAGGATTCATTGTATATAGATAAGCCAATGTGGAAAATTCTTTATCCGGGAAACGGGCAGCCAACTTATTCAGAAAAGTGATGATGCTTCCTGATAATGCTCCTTCATAATCATCAATTGCCTTACAATCATCACAGGTACAATTCGTATAATTACCATCATTCTGACTAACGGACATGATATGTTTATCGGGATTCGCTTTGAAAATAGAGTCAACACGTTGAGCTACAATCTCAAAAACTTCCGGATTACTCAAACACCACTGACTGGCCTTTCCCGGGTGGCGTTTTCCTTTGAAGTAAGAATAATATTCCGGATGCTCTTTTCCATACACAGAAGACGGAAGTAACTTATCGAAAGTATGTACCCAATAATTGGCGGCAAACACTTCATTCGGTTCCTCTAAACGATTCCACCACTTATAAATAGAGTCTGTATGGGTAGCATAACATTGTGTCTGACGATAGCGAAAGCCCGGGTTTTCGATCTTATTAATTAAAGGCAAGGTTACCGTCTTTTGAGGAGTAAAAGAGTATTCATTCTCTCCCCAGTAATCGACGCCCAGATATTGTTCAAGTAAAGTCACTACTCCATAAACCGTTCCTTTACCACGGCCTTTGATAGTCAGAACTCCCCCTTTGCTTGAGATACTAAAACCATCTTCCAGAACCTCTGTTGGAGCTTCTCCACCAATGATTATATTCCCATCCTTTGTGTTTCCTCCAATTACAATGGGTATCCTGCAACCGGATATTCGTTCTATGAACATTTGAAAAAGATGGGCGGCTGTTTGATTGACAGGTTCATTCTCCACTACAACAATAGAAGAACGAAGGGTTCCCTTATTGACAAGCGATATTTGTGCAGAGACAGAGACAAATAAACAACTATTTATTCCCACCAAAAGAACTATAAATTTTAAGCTGATGTTATTCATGATGTATATTCTTGAATAATAAAAAATCGTCCTCTAATACAAAAATAGTAAAAGAAGACGACTTTTAAAAGACAAATTCTAATTATTCGGCTGCATAAAAGTATAATTCTCTCAAATATGCGCCATAATCTGAAGAATAATAATATCCATTAAACGTGATTCGAACATATCGCGCTTGTTTTGCCTTAAACAAATGGATATAATGCGATGCCGTACTTGATTCAAATTCAGCATCGTCTATCGAAGCGATAGTAACCGGTAAGAGATATTTTTCTTTTCCATTTGTAAACTCTGTCAAATCACTATAAGACACCTTCAATGTATCTTTGGAGATATATTCCCCCTTCTTAATACTTAGAGTGGATTGCAGCAAACGTGCATTTTCCAGAAATACATAATCCGTCCCATGTTTTTGATTATAAGTATCAACCAACGACTTGTCAAGGCTAATCGTATAATTCAAATCAGTCGGTGCCGGACGAGTGCATCTCACTTGAACTAGCTTTTCAATCTCATCCACAGATTTCACCAAAGTTCCATCTTCTATATAGGCAATAGAATGATCCGTGTATTCCGGAGCATAGAGGAATCCATAATTAATATCATAAGGATCATTTGATTCATCATCACTACAGGCTCCGACTAATAAGCCGGAAGCTGTTATAAAGATGCCATAAACTATATTTTTTATCATTGCTTTCATATATCTGCTTTACTTATTATTACTGTGCAAATGTATAACTTGTCCATGTCACAGACTGCGCATTAGACGCTTGGCTAGCATTGCCGATCTCAACATCATGCCCATTTCCGGTCAAATCGTGCAAGGTGGTTCCAACGCCTTCGTTCATCGGAATATACAATATCAAGTCAGGATTCTTCGGATCGATGTCATTATACATGTTTTTCTTTATTTGATTGCCTGAACGAGTCGTTTTCCACATTCGTACCTGACACAGTTCGCAAAGGTCTGGGAAATATTCCTGTCCGGAACTTATCATCTGCAACTTATCTATCCACATGTTTTGTCCGGCTGATGTAGACAAGGATGACAACTGTTCCCCATTTTTATAAAGCAGCGTTGTACCTGTCGATGCATCATAAGTAATAGCAAAATGATACCATACTTGTCCTTCCAGACCATATCCGGCTGTCGGATCTCCCGTGTCAAATTGTGAGCCAAAGGTCTTAACCTGCAGGAAATTATTCATATAAGAACTACCATTCGAATAAATCAAGTCCCCAAAACGAATATACAATTCGATGCCATGACCTCCCGAGTTGAATATAGCCTGATTGTTTTTGGTATATCCACCTACGCCATTACGCCCTGTCATTTTACTCCACCATTCAAGAGTATAGTTAGACAATTCCAAGTTCCAATCCTCATCTGTGGGTGCCGCCTTCATAGCATTGTACCATGTAAATTGCGGAACCATTTGTTTTAAAGGTTGCACCAATAACAACATGAATTTTGAAGAAGCCAAAGCTTTCTCCACGTTGCCTTCTACTGAATTGATACTTAAAGGTATTGCATATTGCACGCCAAGAGTTTCAAAATCCGCAATTTCAAGAGAGACAGGTTCTGAACTAACCTGTCCGGCCTTAATGACCGCTTCTTTTGAAAACGAAAGTTTATCACTGTCCAAGACTCTGTATTCGGTTTCATTTGACTTGTTATAATCATTCAAATATGCCTCATCCAATCCAATTGTCACTTTCACGTCAGTATCAATCGCTCTCACCAAACGCACAGTGACCGCAGATGTTGTACCGCCATCTTCCAAAGAAACCACTTGAGTCTTCATTGAAGCAGCCTCGCTGAAATAGATACGATTTTCTACCGTTCCATTTTTCGCATCTTCGCATGAGACAATTGTAAATGCCAATAATCCCATTGCAATCCCATTTATAATAGATTTATATTTCATAGAATAATACCTTTCTTCTTTTATTTATTGATTGGAGGATTCTGTGCGGATATGGCAGCACGAACCACACTATAATCTGGATTTCCCGGATAATCATATTCTATATGGTATGCTCCCATCCCACCATGTTCTATACCACAAGAAGGATGATAGTCTTGTTGGTCTGTGAAATAGTGCTTGTCAACCGCTCTTTCAAAAGTTGCAGTTACAATAGATTTTTTCATTACATTTTCGAATACATTCGGATGAATATCACGTACTCCTCCCGATCCCGTGAAAAAATCATCCAAACCGGAATGACCGAGTTCATAAGTCTGCCATACAATATAATCCAAACTCTCGACAACATCATCCGCTAATATATTATAGAAACTTAACCAGCTTTTCCCTCCGGGAATGTCTGCCACAAGCATCTTACCTGTCTTATTAAATTCCTCACGAAGTGTCCTCATGAAAGTATTGGCTCTCTCCGGATAAAAAGAACTCATTAATGTGCCATTGTCTTCAATATCATAATCGAATCCATCGATATTATATTTGTTGCAAGTATCCACAATAGCTAGTGCATACTTTTTAGCCGCAGCAAGATAAGACTCTTCATTTCCAGGTTCTATTCCCCAAAAAGCCTCTTTCACGGCATCGTCATTTCCGCCCGGAGTCAGATTATCGCCAATATCACCGGCACGCCAGCAAAGCACTGCTTTGGAGCCGCGAGCTTGAAAGTCTTTCAAGTCCTCTTGTTGAGCCACAGTCAGGTTTCCCCAACATAGCCAAAGGCTCACAAAATCCACACTATCGGGCAACCCGCATAAAGAATATTGCATGGAAGCACCATTCTTTCCTGCCCAGTTGCCAAACCATCCAAACATGACCTTATGAGGAGAATTAAAATAATCCTTTAAATTCTCATAATACGATTTCGTCGGAGCTACATAATAATCTTTTGCTTCCAGTTCCGTCCAATCACTGCAGGCTGTATGAAGGAAACCTTGAGAAAAGAAGAGTCCGAGTCCTATCGCTAACGCTATTTTCTTTAATTTGAAAGTTTTCATATTTCTGTTTTTCAATTTATATCCTTAGTTCTTTTTTGCCCACCAAAGGTCTGTTCCGGCATTATCTGCTCCGCCCAACATACCGACAGCCGCATTGACATTAGTCAGGTTCGTGTTGTATTCAGATTGCGGATAAGGCAACCGACGCATTCCTCGATCGGTATTTACAACTCCACCACTCAAATTGTTCCCAACAGGGAAAAGCTTAGGATAACCGGTACGACGGATATCAGCCCACGTTTCCCAACCGCTTGGATAAGAAGCAATCCATTTCTGCACCATGATGCGTTCCAAATTCACTTCAAAATCAGCCATTTCGTCATAAGCGGGACAAATAGTACTTGCAGCCACAACATTATATTTCGAGTTTACAGGATCCGTATAAGCCTCCGGTACGGCTTTACTACTCAAATAATCACCGACAGAAGCTCCTTTTTCGGCCATTGAAACAGCAATTCCGGTTTCATAAAGTTCTTTCGCTGTTCCTCCCATATTCCAACCTCTCAAAGCTCCTTCCGCTCTTAAGAAATAGGCTTCAGCAGCAGACATGACGAGCAGTTTATCACCTTCCCCTACATTGACATTGGATAGTTTCTGATAAGAAGCAAATGAGCTTGCAGTCTGTGAGATTCCGTTGCGAACTCCAACATAACCATTTTCCTCCGATTCTTTCACGTAAATGGTAAGACGGGGATCCTTATAACCTCCCAAATAAGAAGTGATATTAGCGCTAGCTCTGAACTCTCCCCCATTCCACGTATAAGCAGCGCGATAGAACGGATTCATACCATCATTAAAACTACTGAAAGCGGCATCTCCAGCTTCAGCCATCACACCGTAACTGTCATTTACTGCTTCTTCCGCTTTTTCTTTAGACAAAGCAGGCGCAACATTCACGATACGCATAGCCATGCGTAATTTCAATGTATTGGCATACTTTACCCATTTTGTAAAGTTCCCGCCATATACATAATCAAAATCCGCCAAGGTTGATACGTCAGCTCCGGAAGCCAACGCTGCTTTGAATATAGAAATGCCATCCTCCAAATCGGCAAACATCTGATTGTAAAGTTCCTCCATACTATCATAAGCCACAGTATAAGCCGTTCCATTAATTTTTGAATAAGGGATGGGACCATAACAATCACTTATTTTCAAAGATGCGGCAACTCTCAACACTTCGGCCCAGGCATAAACAACACCCTTGCCTCCCGTCTTATCCTTAATTTGAAAAAAATTACTATAAATTTGCGGCATAGATGTATCAAATGTATTTCCATACCACCCGATGCGCGGATTATAAGTATAATAATTTCCACTATTTCCCCATGGATTAATCATGGAAGCGTGTCCGCCATATTCAAGCCCTATCATTTGGTCTATCATTTGCGAGTTGTTTTGCTGCCCTTGCACAATGGCGGGAAACATTGCTTTTATCAAGATACCTGTTTCGACGTTATCACCCAGCAAGTCTGAAGAAAGCGGTCCGTAAGGATTCTTGTTGTAGTCTTCAAAGTTGCCGGTACAGCCGGACAATAAAGAGATCGCCATCATATATATGGAACTCTTTATATAACTATTTATATTTATCCTTTTCATAGTTGATTAAAATGACAATTTAACATTAAATCCGATGTTACGGGTACTTGGTTGTTGGAAGTAGTCCACACCTTGATAGAAATTATTTGAAGTAGACGAAGTGCTTTCCGGATCAAAGGGAGCCTTGCAATAAATCAACCACAGATTTTTTCCTGTCAGTCCCACCGTCAAATCCACCTTATTATTCAGCCACTTCTTAGGCAATGTATAATTAAGGCTCAATTCTGACAAGCGGATATTCGTTGCGCTATATACATAATAAGTGCCGATAGCGGAAGAAATCGTTTCATAATAATTGCGTGCGGAAACAGTTCCGGCATTCACTTTCATACCTCCGGCCTCACGCACATCCACAGTTGTTTTTGACACCCCGTATCTATCCAGAAGAGCTTGCGTATCTGAAACGACAACTCCACCAAAACGTCCGGCAAAAGAGAAACCTAAGTTCAATCCCTTCCAACTTACGCTACCATTCCATCCCATATTATATTTAGGAAGTACCGAACCCACTTTCTTGTATTCCGTAGTCTCCAGTTCAACCGTTCCGCTCATTGGGTCTACCCAAATATATCCATTAGGAGACTGGCGCAAACGCTGATTGGTATAAATATCTCCCATGCTTCCGCCTTCTGTCATTCTAAGAACCGGACCTCCGGAAGCACCCAAAACGCCATTTGAGTAATACTCCATCTCAATAGCTTCACCCGTATCCGTATTTATTTCTCCATTAGCCAAACGGACAACTTCATTCTGATTCAATGTATAAGTGAAGTTTGTAGAGAATTTAACCGGACCGAATGTGTCATTATAACCAAGAGCCAATTCGATACCTTGATTTCTAATCTTACCAGCCTGCACCAAGTTGTTCTTATAACCGGAAGAACCTGAAGATTCTACAGTAAAGGTTTGGTTATAAGTATCCGAACGATAAAGAGTCATATCAAAATTAATTCGATTCCTCAAGAACTTGGCGTTCAATCCCAGCTCCCAAGACTTGGTATCTTCTTGTTTCAGCGGAGCGCCATAATGCGTGATTGGATATTCATACGTATTAGTCTGTTCATTATAAGTGTATTGCTGTAAAGTCAGCCAGCGATTTGGAGCCGATCCCACTTTTGCCCAGGAACCACGAACCTTCAAATATGAAACAGGTTCCGGCAACTTAACCATTTCACTCAACACCAACGACAAACCTACTGACGGATAGAAGAAAGACTGACTGTCGGTATAAGCCAATTGAGAAGCCCAGTCGTTTCTTCCGGTAGCGGTCAAATAAACAGCATGATTCCACCCAAATTCAGCACTGACAAACACACTTTGAGTTTGGTCATGCCATGAAAGTTCATTACGTTTCGATGTAGCCATATTGATATTTCCTACATGGAAAAAATTAGGAATCGTAGCCAATCCCCCTTTATAGTAGAACGAATCTTCACGCGTGTCATTAACAGATGCGCCGATATTCGCATTTACTGAAAGCTTGTCCTCTAAAAAGTTCTTGGAAACATTAGCTAACACATCTCCATAAAAAGAACGGTCGTTTTGCTTTGTATGTCCATAAAAGCCTTTATTACTACCCTCCGTAAATGTCTGATTGGTACTTGCGTAAGATTCTCTAAAGCTGTCCATATCAGTGTTATCCACCTTGATACGCCCTACTACATTTATCCAATCGGTAATATCCCATTTCAAACTAGCGTTGAACAAATAACGTCTCTTATCTGCATTCATATTCATTCTGTTCATAATCCAATACGGATTCTGCATATTAAGCTCTGAACCAAAAATGGCAGTCGGCCAGTATTGAGTCATGATATTACGTGCCTCGTCATAACGTTCATACATCTGAACTTCTTCAAAGTTCTCTCCTCTAGGAAATAAATAAAGGGAAACCAACGGATTAAAATATTCACCGCTACCTACCATGTTTTTATTATTCTGTATGATATATTGAGCACCTAAATCCAAAGACAACTTATCATTCAAAAACATACTTGTATTTCTAATGGAGAAGTTATATCTGTTATAAGAATTATTGGGCAATATTCCTGTTGAATTAGTAGTAGATACAGAAGCATAAGTCTGATTTTTCTCAGTTCCGACCGTAAAAGTCAAACCATTGATTTCGTTTACACCCGTATTAAAGAAATCCGCAGGATCATAACTCGTCGGGGATTCCAGCTTATTTCCCCAGCTAGTATTCTCACCCGATATGTTTCCGTATGTATTTTGGAAATCAGGCATTTTTAAAGGGGAAGAGAACATGGTGCTATTGCTATATGAAATTTTCATCCTACCAGCTTCTCCTTTTTTAGTAGTAATTAACACGACACCATTAGCAGCGGCTGAACCGTAAAGAGCAGCAGCAGCCGGTCCTGTCAATATACTCATGCTTTCAATATCTTCCGGATTGATATCTGCTACACTATTCGTACCCGGCTGGTCAGACATGGTTCCGCCGCTTTCACTTCCGGTAGATACATTAAACATAGGTAAACCGTCAATTACATAAAGCGCGTTGTTATCTTTAGAAATAGATTTTGTACCACGCATAATCACACGAACCGCGCCTCCAGCACCGGCAGAAGATGAATTTATACTTACACCTGCCACCTTACCTGTCAATGAATTCATGAAGTTTGCATCTCTCACCGTTGTCAAGTCATCTCCGTTCATCTGTTGTACATTGTAACTCAGAGCTTTTTGTTCACGCTTAATCCCCAAAGCAGTAACAACAACTTCATCCAATATTTGCGTATCTTCTCCCAAAGTTACTTTCAGAGGTTGAGCATTGGCAAGCGTGATTGCTTGGGAGAAAATCAGTTTCATATACTTTCCCTAAATTCTATTCTTGTTTGATAAATAGATTAGATGTTCTATTTTTAAGATGTCAGACTAAATACAATTAAGTAAATTCAATGAATGAGAGAAAAAGTTAGTAAGATTGCGCATGAATATGCAGTAATCAACTTGTTTTTATTCATATATGCGGTATGAATATTCGATAAAAGACGTTTTTTCAGGAATGTTCCACACCGAGAATCACTTCGTTTCTCGGTGTGGAACATTTTGATTCTTTAAATGGAACCTAACAAATCATTTAAAGAATAATAATAACTTGTTTCATAGTAGTTGTTTTCTTCTAGTTAGTGCCGATAATACAAAGAACGGAATCTTTTCATTTGATTAATATTATTAATATTAGATATTATTCTATCACTACGCAGGTGATAAAAAGAATAAATTGCAATAATATCAACCCTTTTTATTTGAATTACGTTTAGCTAAAGTGGAAATCCCTGCGGTTTTCGAAACACTCCTGATAACAAGATGCATATTCTAAATTATAGGTAATCTGAATATGCGTTTTTTAATATTATACTCACTTTTATCCTATATCAATTATTGGTCCATTTTTCATTGTACATACAATTTGCATGCAAATGTATTAATCTAGGGATTAAAGTTAGTCAATAGTTGAGCATTCCTTATTCTTTCCTCTTTTTCAAAGTATGCTAAATAGTGCTCGGTTACAGATAAGTTAGAGTGTCCTAAGCTTTCAGAAATATATGAGGTTTTCGCACCTCCACGTTTTAATACTGTAGCAAAAGAATGCCTTGCGGTATAAGTCGTCAACTGAAAAATTCCAATGTCTTGGGCTATTTTTTTAAGTCTTCTGTTACATTTGGTTATAATACGCCGTACCAATCTAATCTTTTCAAAGGCATCTTCAGTTCCTCTAGCATATTTAAAAATATACGTTTGCGGGCTTAATCTTGGATTACCCCATTTTTGAATAATATTCCACATTTCAGGAGTAATGATTGCATGTATCTCTTTGTTATGTTTGGTAGTCCGAGATGTCTTAGAGCGTACAAAGCATATTTCTCCATCTATAATATTTGAATACTGAAGAAATAATAAATCCATAAAATTAATGCCATTACATAAATAAGAAAACACCCAAAGATCCCTAAATTCTTCTATATCTTTTGTTTCACATTGAAAAGACATTACTTTTTTTATTTCAGAAAGAGTAAGTGCTAATTTACGTCCACACCCTTCAGGAATTTCATATTTATTCTTTCCAAAAGGAAAAGATGATTCTTTTATGATACCATCATGTACAGCACGATTTAAGACACACTTTAAAGCCCGGAAATAAATGCTTATGCTTGAATAGCTTTTACCTTCTGATATCCAGAATTTTTCACAACGTTTAAGCCAATCAATTGTAATGTTTTCCAAAGGTATAGTGGAACCTCCAAAATCTTCTAAACTTTTTAAAGCACTTTGATAATTTAGGTAAGTGTTTGCTTGTTCATTGGCTTCCAGCTCTTTCATTTTTAAGCGAAAAGCACTGCGCAAAGTCATATCATTCATCTGCCTTCCTAACCTGACGCTTAATGTTTCAATACTAAATTCTCCTTTTTGTATCAATTCATTAACTTGTTGCTTAATAGTTGAAAAACTACTCTCTATATCTGATCGAATTTCTGCCAATAACCGGCTTTTTACTTTTAATAACCTTGTCCAATCTTCTTTTGACACTTCCTTCCCAGTTGAGTAATATTTTTGCTTTCTTCTATATACTACTTGAACTTTAACAGGAAACTGTCCACTCTTTTTTGCTCTTCTGGTATCTAATATGGTTAAAACCGAAATTCCATCTTTTGAATATTTGAACATAAAATGAATATTTATATCTATACAATAGGTAAAGCATACATATATTGTATGCAAAATGTATGCAAATGTAATAAATCAGCCTGATTTTAATAAGTACATAAGATTCTATTTATCAAATATTTGAGTATTTATTTTTCAATTAGGAATCTTCCTATTCTATTTTTTTCAAAAAAAATCTTATCTTCGTTTAGTAAGGTTACAACATAAAATGTATTACTATTGAATAAGCGCTTATGGAATTTATTTTAAGTATAACCTTTAAATTTATTAATTATGAGAAACAGAGATACATGAAACCTTTGTGTGAAAACGGTAATCTCATTTACCGCATCTAATTACAACTCTCTAAAAACTATTTCTAATTAAAAAGAATAAGATGAAAGAAATTATAAAACACAAGTTTTCGTACTTGTTATTCTTCCTTTTGTTGTTTTCGTCTGTTGCTTCCGTATATGGGCAACAGCGAACGATCACTCTTAATCTATCGAAAGTACCCTTAAACACTGCTTTGAAAGAAATTGAGAAACAAATTTCAATGTCAGTAGTCTATAACACAAATGATGTCGACATAAATCGCATCGTATCCATCAAGGTAACAAAAGAATCTCTGAATAATGTAATGAATCAGTTATTCAGAGGAGTTAATGTCAGTTTTTCAATAGTAGATAATCATATTGTACTTTCTGCAAAGAGTAATAAAGAAGAACAGCAGAAAAAAACTCCAATTATGGCAAGTGGTACTGTTACCGATTCAAAAGGAGAACCATTGATCGGAGTTAGTATTCTGGTAAAAGGAACTTCAAACGGTACTATCACTGATATGGATGGAAATTTCAAAATACAGGCTGCAAAAGGAGATGTACTTGAAGTGTCCTATATCGGTTATGCCTCCCAAACAATCACGCTTGCCAACGCACAACCTATAAAAGTAACCTTAGGAGAAGATACGCAAGTATTGGACGAAGTAATTGTTACTGCATTGGGTATCAAGCGTGCAACTAAGGCGTTAAGTTATAATGTACAAGAGGTAAAAGGTGACGAATTGACAGCTGTAAAGGACGCCAATTTTATGAATTCACTATCAGGAAAGGTTGCCGGTGTTCAAATTAATAGTGGTGCAACCGGTGCTGGTGGTGCCACACGTGTTGTTATGCGTGGTATGAAATCTCTGACTAAAGATAACAATGCATTGTATGTAATTGATGGTGTACCTATTTTTAATACAGGAAAAAGCGGTGGCGAAGGATTATTTGGAGAGATGGGAGGATCAGATGCTGTTGCTGACTTAAATCCGGACGATATTGCTAGTATTAGTATGATGACCGGTCCTTCTGCGGCAGCATTATATGGTTCTGCTGCGGCAAACGGTGTTGTTTTAATTACTACTAAAAAAGGCCAAACAGAGAAAACTACCATAACAGTATCCAACAGTACTACTTTCTCTAAAGCATATATTATGCCGGATATGCAGAACCGTTATGGTACAAGTTCCGGATTATTCAGCTGGGGAGAATTGACAAACCGTCGATATAACCCATCTGACTTCTTTGAAACAGGCTCCAATGTTATCAATTCGGTAGCATTATCTACAGGAAATACCAAAAACCAGACCTATCTTTCTGCTTCTACAACTAACTCCGGTGGAATTCTTCCGAATAACTCCTATAACCGTTATAATTTTACGGCACGTAATACCACCCATTTCCTGAATGATAAACTTACTCTGGATATCGGTGCACAATATATCGTTCAGAACAACAAAAACATGGTTTCTCAAGGACAGTATTATAATCCTCTCCCATCACTGTATCTATTCCCTCGTGGAGACAACTTTGACGAAATTCGTCTGTATGAGCGTTATAATACTAACTACGGCTATATGGAACAATATTGGCCTTATGGTGATGCAAGTTTGTCATTACAAAATCCATATTGGATACAAAATCGCATCAACCGTACTTCCAACAAGAAACGTTATATGATGAACGCTTCTTTGAAATGGCAGGCTGCAGATTGGCTCAATGTTGTCGGTCGTGTCAATCTGGACAACTCCGACTACCGGAATAAAAACGAAAAATCTGCTTCTACATTAACAACATTCTGTGGTGTAAGCGGTGGTTTTGAAGATGCCATGCGTCAGGAACGTTCTTTATATGCCGATTTCCTGGCTAATATAGATAAAACATTTGGTGTTTTTCATTTAACAGCCAATGTTGGTGCTTCCATATATCATACTTCAATGGATCAGTTATATATTGCAGGTGACCTGGTTATTCCTAACTTCTTCCAGATCAACAATATTAATTTCTCCGCCAACTATAAACCGGACCCTACCGGATATGAAGATGAAATTCAAAGTATTTTTGCCAGTGCTGAATTAAGTTGGAAAAATCAACTGTATCTAACCGTAACCGGACGTAATGACTGGGATTCAAAACTTGCATTCTCCAAACAGAAATCTTTCTTTTATCCGTCAGTCGGTTTATCGGCTTTATTATCAGAAATGGTTAAACTGCCCGAGGTGATCTCTTATGCTAAAATACGCGGTTCATATACAGTGGTAGCCTCTTCTTTCGATCGTTTCCTTACTAATCCGGGTTACGAATACAACAGCCAGACACATAACTGGGCGAATCCGACCGTTTACCCGATGGACAATATGAAACCTGAAAAGACTAAATCCTGGGAAATCGGTTTGAACTTGAAATTCTGGGGAAATCGTTTCTATTTAGACGCTACTTACTATCGTTCTAACACATTGAACCAAACATTTAAGGTAGATATCCCTTCTTCTTCCGGATATAAACAAGCGATTGTACAAGCTGGTAACGTGCAAAATCAGGGTATTGAATTAGCTTTAGGATTCAGTGATAAATGGGCAGGATTCGGATGGTCTTCTAATGCAACCTTCACTCTAAACCGTAACAAGGTGAAACGACTGGCAAGCGGCAGCGTGAATCCCGTGACAGGAGAAGCTATCCAAATGGATGAAATGAATGTGGGTTGGTTAGGTAAAGAGAATGTAGCTCCTCGCGTCATCCTGACAGAAGGAGGCTCCATGACTGATATCTATGTATACAACCAACTGACAAAAGACAATAACGGTAATATAAAAGTCGATCAGAATGGTAATCTGGGTATCACTTCATCAAACACTCCGGTAAAAGTAGGTAATCTGGATGCTGATTTCAACCTCGGATGGACCAATCATTTCACTTATAAAGGAATTGATTTAGGAGTTGTATTATCAGCCCGCGTAGGCGGATTAGCTTATTCGGCTACTCAAGGTATCTTAGATTATTATGGAGTATCCGAAACATCTGCAACAGCTCGTGATAATGGTGGTATACCTATTAATAACGGCAAAGTTAACGCCCAAAAGTATTACCAGACTATTGGTACGGGTGAAGGTGGCTACGGTCGTTATTATCTATATAGTGCAACCAATGTACGTTTGCAGGAATTGAGTCTAAACTATACACTTCCTAAAAGATGGTTTAAAAATGTGGCGAATGTTACTTTGGGTATTGTAGGACGTAATTTATGGATGATTTATTGTAAAGCCCCATTTGACCCGGAATTGTCTGCCTCTACCTCCAGTAACTATTATATGAATGTAGACTACTTTATGCAACCTAGCTTGCGTAACTTCGGTTTTAATGTGAAAGTTCAATTCTAAAAGAAAAAGCTAATGTTATGAGAAAATATTTAAGAAATATCACAGTCGGTGCCGCTCTGTTGTTACTGGCAGGAAGTTGTACCGATAAATTTGAGGAGTATAATACGAATCAATATCAAATTCATGATGCAGACCCTGCGACTTTGATGAAGTCTATGATTGAAACAATTGTGAATATTCAGCAGAATGACTCTCAAATGCAAGATCAGATGGTGGGACAGTTAGGTGGCTATCTATGCTGTTCTAACACATGGAGTGGTACAAACTTCAGCACATTCAATCAGAGTGATGCCTGGAATGCTACCCCCTGGAACACTCCGTTTGAAAAAATATATGGAAACTTTTTCCAAATACAGGAAGCAACTAATTCTACGGGACATTATTATGCTTTTGCGTGTATGATACGTGCAATAACGATGCTTCGCGTTGCGGATTGTTATGGACCGATGCCTTACAGCCAAGTAAAGAAGGGTAATTTCTATGTATCTTATGATACCCAGGAACAGGTCTATACCAGTATATTAAGTGATTTAGCCAATGCAGCTGATGTTTTGTACAACTATTATGTAGAAACAAATGGCAATGCCCCATTGGGGGCCAATGATCCGGTTTTTGATGGAAATTATTCAGGTTGGGCTAAGCTAGCCAATTCAATGCGCTTACGTGTTGCAATGCGAATCAGCGGAACATGGCCTGGCATTGCTCAAGAGGCAGCTGAAGCAGCAGTAACACATAAAGCAGGATTGATTGAAAGTAATTCGGATAATGCTATGCTTTCTTGTGGCACACAGAGTAATCCATATCAACTGGCAGCTGTAAGTTGGGGTGATCTGCGTGTGAATGCAAATATTGTAGATTATATGAATGCATATGGCGATCCACGTATGCCGAAGTTCTTTAATAAGTCTACCCTTGCCGGGAAAACAGATAAATATGTAGGTATGCGTACAGGAGATGCTGATTTTAAAAAGGCAGACGCTGCAGGATTTTCTATTCCCGCATATACGGCAACCTCTAAATTAATGGTTTTCTGCGCTGCAGAAACGGCTTTTTTACGTGCAGAAGGAAAATTGCGTGGTTGGAATGTCGGTTCTAAAACAGCAAAAGCCTATTACGAAGATGGTATTAATTTGTCAATGGAACAATATCAGGTTTCAGCCACTGAATACTTGAAGATTGACGAAGCTCCTGTCGTATCACATGAAAGTGATGCTGTGCAAAATGCTACTGCTACAATTACCAATACAGTGAGTGTGATGTGGGATGACAGTGAGGCTGATAACGTAAATGGAAAAAATTTCCAACGTGTCATTACTCAAAAATGGATCGCCAATTATCCATTAGGATTGGAAGCATGGGCTGAATATCGCCGTACAGGTTATCCGGAACTTTATCCTTGTATCGACAATCTATCAGATTGTGGAGTGAGTAGCCAACGCGGTATGCGTCGTCTAAGCTTCCCTTATACAGAGGCACAAAACAATAAAGCCAATTATGATCTGGGAGTAGCAGAACTAGGCGGTGCTGATAACGAAGCTACTGACTTAAAGTGGGCTAAAAAGAACTAATTTATATAATGCATAAAAAGGACTTTTATGAAGAAAATTTATTTATTATACATTGTACTCATATCACTGGCAACGACCTCATTGATCGGTTGCAGTGACTGGACGGAGTCGGAAGCAAAAACTTTTCCCGAATCGATCGTATCGGATGAATATTATGCGGCCTTGCGTGCCTATAAGCAGACAGATCACCAAGTTGCCTTTGGCTGGTTTGGTGGCTGGAGTGGTGAAGGTGCCTATATGAAAAGCTCTTTAGCCGGTATTCCTGATAGTGTAGATATTGTTTCTATTTGGGGAAATTGGTCGAACATTACAGAAGCTCAAAAAAAAGATCTGCAATTTTGCCAACAAGTTAAAGGAACTCGTTTTACCATGTGTTTTATTATCAGAAGTGTAGGCGATCAAATTACTCCGCAGAATATTCGTGAAAATTGGGAAAATATGGGATTTTCATCCGAAAAAGAAGCTGTGAATGATTTTTGGGAATGGCCTTCCGATGAATCAAATAAGGAAGCAATAGAAGCATCCATTCGCAAATATGCAAGCGCCATTGCCGATACAGTAAACAAATATGGTTACGACGGCTTTGATATCGATTATGAACCTAATTTCGGCAACCCCGGTAATATCGTAGACGAAGACGATAGAATGTTTGCATTTGTTGATGAACTAGGCAAATATTTCGGTCCGAAATCAGGAACAGGTAAATTATTAGTTATCGATGGCGAACCACAGAGCATAACAGGTAGACCTGAAGTCGGGTTATATTTTGACTATTTTATCATTCAGGCTTACAATAATAGTAGTCCTGGCAGTGATTCTAAACTCGATAAACGTCTTATCACAGGCGGCGTAGCAGGTGCAGGACTTGTTCAGACGTATAGCAGTGTCATGTCTGAAGAACAAATCACGAAGATGACCATCATGACCGAGAATTTCGAGGCTACTGATGCTGCTATGGACGGTGGATATGATTACACTGATCGTTATGGTAACAAAATGAAATCTCTCGAAGGAATGGCACGCTGGCAACCAAGTAACGGATTCCGTAAAGGTGGTGCAGGAACCTATCATATGGAAGCAGAGTATGGAACTTCACCAGAATATAAAAATATACGCCGTGCTATTCAAATTATGAACCCGTCATCACATTCATTACTTAAAAATTAATGTAAACTATGAAACGTATGAATTATATAAAAATTTTATGCTTCTCCGCAGTCATAACAGGCTTAGGAAGTATAGTAAGTTGTGGAGATGCAAAATACGATACTTTAGATACACATGCTTATATTGAAGAAGCTCTTTCCAGTACAAGTCAAAAAGTGACCGTACAGGCTACTGGAGAAAGTTTTACTACCCTAAATGTGCATCTTAGTAATCTTTCTTCTACAGACAATCATTATAAATTGGTTACAGATCAATCAGTACTGGACACTTATAACCATATTAATGGAACCGGATATATAATGTTGCCCAAAGATTATTATACGTTGCCGGAAACGATTACTGTAAAAGCAGGACAATATGCAGCCGATGCCCTCTCCATCGCTTTGAAAGCTTTCAGTCAGGAAATGATGAAATCGGGAGAATCATATGCACTGCCTGTAAAACTAGTATTGCAAGATGGAAGTATTTCACCGATGGAAAATACCGGAACCTTTGTTATTTTGGCAGAAAGTATTATCGAATTTTCAGCTCCAATGTTTGTTGGCGCTCCTAGTTTAAAAGCTAATAAATTCACAGAATCTCCCGAAACGTATTCACAATATACGATAGAGGTTCGTTTTCAGGTAGCCAACACAGCTGACCGTGACCGTGCAGTATTTAAGAACGGAGGAGATGATGCAAACTTCATCCTTTTACGTTTTGAGGATCCTCAAAGTGACAATGAAAATTATAAGGCACATTCATTAGTACAGATTGTAGGACGTAACCGGCTTTATTTGAATCCAAGTAATTCTTTCAAGCCAAACGAATGGCAACATTTAGCATTGGTCTGTGATGGTTCCAACTATCGACTTTACATAAACGGAGTTGATTCGGGTGTGTTGAGTATACCAACAGGAGCAACAACTTTCTCTGATGTAAATTGGTTCTGCTTAGGTGATGATTCTTATAGTAGATGGGGAAACTGTAAAATTTTGATGAGTGAAGCACGTATCTGGTCTGTAGTTCGTTCCGCTTCTCAAATTCAAAATAACATGACTCAAGTTAGCCCAAAATCTGTAGGTTTGGAAGCTTATTGGCGATTCAATGAAGGACAAGGCAATGTATTCGAAGATGCAACCGGCAAAGGTCATACATTGACTACTTCTGCTACTCCTACCTGGATTGACGGTATTTTATCTACAGATAAATCTACCGAATGGAAATAGTAATAATTTAATCGTATGTACATATGAAAAATATATTTCAATCACTATCAATAGCAACTCTACTCGGCTTGTTTGTCCCGTTCATTTCGTCCTGTAGCGATGATGAAGAAGTTTTTAACGAATGGAATGCTACGTATGTGTCTCTACAGAGAAATGACTATTTATCGGGGAATGTAAAAAAGTTCAATCTGACTCATGATGCGAATGGAATCGGAGGAGATGAAATTAAGATGGCTTTTACTGTAAAAACACAGAAAGCAGTCTCTACAGATATGGTTATCGTATTAAGTGCAAAAAGTGAAACAGAAGGGCTTGATGCAAGCCAGATCGTTTTAAGTTCCTCACAGGTTACTCTCAAAGAAGGACAGATGACTTCTGAAGAAATCACTGCGACGGTTGATCCGACGATATTTGCCAGTATCATGGAAAAAACAAGTTTCTCTTTCAGTGTCTCAATCAGTAATGTAACTACCAATGATAAGAACACTGTTATTAGCAGTAGTTTAAGTACATTGCCTGTCATTATTAATAAAGCTGCCTATTGTAATCTAAAAAGCGGTATTCCTAGTAATAGCCAACTTATCAGTAATCGCGCCGGCTGGATTATTAATGTAGAAGAAGGAGTAGAAGGCGCACCCAATAATTTAATCGATGGCAAGACTGGAACTGACGTTGCTCTAAATAATAAAGGATTCTGGTTTACTGTTGATTTAGGAGAAGCTAAGGTTTTAACAGGTATCAAAACGAATCATTGGGCCAATGCATATGCTCCTAGAGAAGTGGAAATATTACAATCTGAAAATGGTACGACATGGAAATCTTGAGTTCATTAGCAATCTCCGGTGGTACACAGAATATTACGTTCATTTCTCCTATTACTACGCGATATCTGAAATATCAGATTATTACTATCTCTACAAACGGTCGTACGGATGTTACAGAATTTAATGTTTACGAACCCAAAAGTGAGTAAGTATTTATGAATAGATAACTATAAAAATATAGAATAGAGGCTATCAAACAGGCCTTAAGTTCATAAAATCACCCTCATTACAATGAACTGCACCCCAAAAGTTGAACACAAAACTTAAGGAGTGCAGTTCAGTCATGTAGTGAGGGTGATTTCTCGTTTTAAAGACTATCTAATCAAATCCCATTCCAATCAGTTTGCCACTACATATATGTGAAATGCCCCCAGAAAGTTATGTATCTAACTTTTGGGAGCACTTCACATCTTTATATAACGAACAAACCTTAATCTGTCAAGATCTAATTAGACAGCCTTTTAGAAACACTAACCTATCTTTTATTTCTTCATCACTCGGACAATCCGTCCGTCTTTCTTGTAAGAGAAATGATTAGTATGCATTAAAACATTCAGTATTTCATCAGCAGTGCTATCAGTAGAGAATTCACCGGTAAACCGTTCTGATTTCAATGTTTCATCCTTATAGATAAATTTGATGTCGTACAACTTCTCCATAATATTGGTTATTTCCAATAAAGATTGTTGCTTAAATTCCAACTTGCCATTAATCCAGAGAAGCACATCTGTAGGCTGGTTATATTCAATTAACTCTGCTTGATAAGTATCCGTATTCACATTCAATGTCTGTCCCGGTTTCAACAAATAGCCATTCTCTTCCGTTCGCGGAGAATCTACCCGTACCAGTCCTTGAAGCAAGGTAGTCACTACCCTATTCTCATCTTGGCGTGCACGCACATTAAATTTCGTACCAAGCACACAAGTCTTGATTTGCTTACTATTTACTATAAATGGAGCATGTTTATCATGAGACACTTCAAAATAGGCTTCGCCCGACAAATCGATTTGACGATCCGAACTCCAGAAAGAATTATGATAAACGATTTTTGAAGATGCATTCAGCCATACCTTACTACCATCCGGCAACACAGTCTGCGCTCTCTGTCCGGCAGCAGTTATCACCTCATAATCCGAAAGCTTATTAGAAAGTAATCCCCAGGCAATTCCACCGGCAAAAACGAGTCCGGTAAGAAAAGCAGCCGCCACAGTTGCATAACGTCCCCAACGGATCGATATACTTTTCCGCTTAGCTTTTTTCTCCTTTTCTCTGATAGCTGATTTAAATTGATCCAATGACGCCTCTGTATCTACAGTATTCATTACCGCTATACGCTCACCTACAAAAAGAGTGTAATAAAGTTGCTCCAAAGCTTTCCGGTTTTCCGGTCCTTCCTCGCACCAAGCTTCCACCCGGGCAGCTTCTTCATCATTACATTCGCCTTGCAGGTAATTCACCAAGATAGTTTCATCCATGCTCTTTTATCTTTTTACAAAAAAAACTATAATACCTTTGTAGTAATACAGTTGTGAGTACAAATATACTAAAGAGAAAAAGAAAAAAATATTTTTTCTCGCATTTTTATTTCATTTATCTACTTCTTTCATTATTTTTGTCTTACATAAATTAAAAGAGAATGTCACAATCTCCGATATATTTGGATATTAATAATAATAAGTCCGTTATCACTGCCCTAAAAGCAGGAGAAGAAAAAGTTTTTGACGTCGTCTACAGACATTATTTCCGTAGGCTATGTGCTTTTTGTTCCCAGTATGTAGGTGAGCAGGAAGAAATAGAGGAGATTGTACAAGAAACGATGATGTGGCTGTGGGAAAATCGTTGCACTCTTATGGAAGAGCTGACACTCAAAACACTTCTTTTTACGATTGTCAAGAACAAAGCTCTCAACCGTCTTTCCCATTTTGAGATCAAACGAAAAGTTCATCAGGAAATCGTTGATAAATATGATAGTGAGTTCAATAACCCGGACTTCTATTTGAGTGATGAGCTTTTCCGTTTATATGAAGAAGCACTAAAAAAACTTCCGAAAGAATATCTCGAAGCTTACGAGATGAACCGCAATCAACATCTGACGCATAAAGAAATTGCCGAGAAGCTGAATGTATCTCCACAAACGATTAATTACAGGATTGGACAAGCCTTAAAGTTATTGCGAGTAGCTTTAAAAGACTATCTACCCTTATTCATACTTATTTTCGGACCTAATTTTTTCGAACAATCATGAAATCAAAATTCGTATTTAGTAGTTCAAGCCTGTTTATCGGACTTCTTCTTTTCTTCTTCACTGAAAACGTGTGTTCACAAGAATCCGCTGATAACTGGACTCTTAAACAAGCCCGTCAATGGACACAAAAACAAGAATGGGCGAACGGATTGAAGGCAATGCCTCATAAAACGACCGATTATCAGGAATTTGCGTCACAATATCATAAGAACAAGAAAGTATGGGACAAGACTTTCCAATGGCTAGCTACCCACGACCTTGTGAATATGCCTGCCGGACGATACGAAGTGGATGGCGAACATTGTTACATCAATGTACAGGATGCAACAACGCAAGATGTCAGTAAACGTAAAATCGAAGCACACCGCCACGGCATTGATCTGCAATATGTAGTAAAAGGCACCGAACGTTTCGGAATTACTTCAGCAGAATATGCAGAGCCTATCACCGAATACAAACCGGATGTTACTTTCTACAAAGCCAAGAAAATAAAATATGTAGATTCCACTCCGGATACATTCTTCATGTTCTTCCCCAAAAACTTTCATCAGGCATTGGTAAAGGCAGGGAAAGAACCGGAGGACATACGGGTCATTGTTGCTAAAATCGAATATATCCCATAAACAGAAACATGAGTGAACTTTTAGTCTATAAAGCCTCCGCAGGTTCGGGTAAGACATTTACCTTAGCAGTGGAATATATCAAACTGTTAATTCTCAATCCCCGCGCCTACCGGCAAATTCTCGCTGTCACCTTTACCAATAAAGCAACAGCAGAAATGAAAGAACGTATTCTTAGTCAGCTTTACGGCATACAGATAGGCGATAAAGATTCCGAAGCCTATCTCAACCGAATTAAAGAAGAGACAGGAAAAACCGAACAGGAGATACGGGAAGCGGCAGGCGTCGCCCTTAGCTATATGCTGCATGATTACAGCCGGTTCAGGGTAGAGACTATCGACTCATTTTTTCAATCTGTCATGCGCAATCTCGCACGGGAACTGGAACTTAGCCCGAATCTGAATATCGAGTTAAATAACACCGAAGTTCTTAGCGACGCTGTAGATAGCATGATTGAGAAACTAGGACCCACTTCTCCCGTCCTCGCATGGTTGCTCGATTATATCAACGAGCGGATTGCCGACGATAAACGTTGGAACGTATCGGACGAAGTAAAAAGTTTCGGACGCAATATTTTCGATGAAGGTTATATTGAAAAGGGAGAAGGACTCCGGCAACGGTTACGAAACCCTGATACCATCAAAGAGTATCGCAAGCAACTGAAAGCGCTGGAAACGGAAATTCTGGAGCAAATGAAAGGATTCTACGACCAATTCGAAGGAGAACTGGATGGACACGCACTGACTGCTGATGATCTGAAAAACGGTTCACGCGGAATCGGAAGTTATTTTCGTAAACTTAATAATGGTATTTTAGGCAATGATATCCGTAATGCTACAGTAGAAAAATGTCTGGAAGACGCAAAGAACTGGGCAACCAAGACTTCTCCCCGCTACGCGGACATCATTAATTTAGCCAACTCTAGTCTCATGCAAATTCTGGAAGATGCTGAAAAGTTACGTTCCAAGAATAATTTGTTACTGAATAGTTGCCGATTATCCCTGCAACATCTCAACAAAGTGCAACTCCTCGCCAATATCGATGAAGAAGTACGTCAGTTGAATCACGACAACAATCGTTTTCTATTATCAGATACGAATGCCCTGCTCCATCAACTGGTGAAAGACGGTGACTCCTCTTTTGTATTCGAAAAGATAGGAACGAATATCCATAACGTCATGATAGATGAGTTTCAGGATACCAGCCGGATGCAATGGGGAAATTTCAAATTGCTCTTATTGGAAGGATTGTCTCAAGGAGCAGACAGTTTGATTGTAGGAGACGTTAAACAATCCATTTATCGTTGGCGAAATGGCGATTGGGGAATTCTCAACAGCCTGAATAATCACATCGAACATTTCCCGATCCGCGTCAAGACATTAGCTACCAACCGGAGAAGTGAAACCAATGTTATCCGGTTTAATAACCAAATCTTCACAGCTGCCGCCAACTATCTGAACGGAGTATATAAGCAACAGTTAGGCAAGGATTGTGAGGATCTGCAGAAAGCCTATGCCGACGTTTTGCAGGAATCTCCCCGAAGTACAGAAAAAGGATATGTAAAAGTCTCTTTTCTCGAACCCGACGAAGAACATGGTTATACCGAACAGACATTAATCAGTCTGGGAGAAGAAGTGCAACATCTCCTCACCTCCGGAGTACGACTGAATGATATAGCCATCCTGGTACGAAAAAATAAAAGTATTCCCCGAATCGCCGACTACTTCGATAAGGAGCTACACTATAAAGTGGTATCAGACGAAGCCTTCCGCCTTGACGCCTCTCTTGCCATTTGTATGATGCTGGATGCACTGCGATTCCTTTCCGATGAAAATAATAAAATAGCACGTGCCCAACTGGCCGTAGCCTATCAAAACGAGGTTTTACAGAAAGGACTGGATTGGAATACTCTCCTACTCCTCCCTGCCGAGAATTATCTTCCCGCCGCTTTTCTTGAAAAGACAAAGGAACTAAGGCTAATGCCTCTTTATGAGCTTTTAGAAGAACTTTTCAGCATATTCGAGATGAATCTTATCAAAGATCAGGATGCTTATTTATTCGCTTTCTTTGATGCGGTGACCGATTATCTGCAAAGCAACTCTTCCGAGCTAGACGGATTCATCCGGTATTGGGACGAAACATTATGCAGTAAAACAATTCCGAGTGGAGAAGTAGAAGGTATCCGGATTTTCTCCATACACAAATCCAAAGGATTGGAATTCCATACCGTACTCCTTCCTTTCTGCGACTGGAAACTGGAGAATGAAACCAATAATCAGCTAGTATGGTGTGCCCCGCAAACAGCACCATTCAATACATTGGATATTCTTCCTATTAACTATTCCACCCAAATGGCTGAATCGATTTATGGTAACGACTACCTGCAAGAACGTCTTCAACTTTGGGTAGATAATCTCAATCTACTATACGTTGCTTTTACCCGCGCTGGAAAAAATCTCATTATCTGGAGTAGAAAAAGTCAAAAAGGTACCATGTCCGAACTATTGGCAAACACCCTACCGATAGTAGCCCAAGAAGAAGGGATTGACTGGGAAGAAGACTGTTACGAGCAAGGACAACTATGCTCTTCCGAAAAAGAAAGAATCAAGACATCCACAAACAAGCTAACCCAGAAACCAGAGAAACTCCCTATTCGGATGGAATCCATGCGGCATGATATTGAATTTCGTCAGTCCAACCGCTCTGCTGACTTCATTCAGGGCATTGAAGAAGAAGATTCGGACGACCGCTTTATCAACCGCGGACGTATGTTACATACTTTATTTTCTGTCATCGAAACTGCAGAAGATATCGATCCAGCCATTGAACGGCTTATTTTTGAAGGAGTTATCAGAAATGATGAGAAAGAAAAAGTGGCTCGTGAAGTTGCAAAGAAAGCTTTTTCTTCTCCTGAAATTCAAGATTGGTATTCCGGAAAATGGACACTCTTTAATGAATGTGCTATTATCTATAAAGAAAAAGGAGTTCTGCAAACCCGTCGTCCGGATCGTGTAATGATGAAGGACGATCAGGTTGTTGTAGTCGATTTCAAGTTTGGTAAGGAAAATCCTAAATATAACAAACAAGTGAAAGGATATATGCAACTTCTTACCAAGATGGGATATAAAAATATCACCGGCTACTTGTGGTATGTGGATGAAGAAAAAATAGAAAAAGTATGAAAGCTGTTCCTCTCATCGGCATTGCCCGCCATCGACTAACGATTGACGGTGAAGGAGTTACAACATTAGTTGCTTTCCATGGCTGTCCGTTGCGTTGCAAATATTGTCTCAATCCGACATCTTTGCAGCCCGATGGTGTTTGGGAGAGCTATGATTGTAACCAGCTCTACGAGGAAGTACGCAAAGATGAACTTTATTTCCTGGCGAGTTGCGGAGGAGTCACATTTGGCGGTGGAGAACCTTTGTTACAAAGCGAATTTATCAGGCAATTCCGCCAACTCTGTGGCCCAGAATGGAGAATCACTGTCGAAACCTCTCTCAATGTTCCGCAACAGAATGTAGAAGAACTGATTTCTATTATAGACAATTACATAGTCGACATCAAAGATATGAATAATAACATCTATCAGCGATATACCGGAAAGAATAATGAAAACGTCTTAAGTAATTTGCGATATTTAATCGGGAAAGACAAAGCCAAGCAAATCGTTATCCGGACACCACTCATCCCTTCCTATAATACGGAGAAGGATATTGACCAAAGCATAGAACTTTTGAAAGAAATGGGAATCACCCAATTCGACCGATTCACCTATAAAACCCCTAATGATTAATGCCATGGCAAGAGGAAAACAAACCTGTAAAATCTTAAAAGAGATTCGTCAGCAGATAGCCGAAGCGAATGATATTGAATTCATTACCTCTGAATGTCAGTATCAGGGAGATTGTTTGGGTACTTGCCCCAAATGCGAAGCTGAAGTTCGATATTTGGAGCAACAGCTTGAACGAAAACGCCGTGTAGGTAAGGCCATCACTCTGTTTGGACTATCAACTGGTATACTTACAATAATACCTCCTACTTCATTGGACGCAGAAACACTGCAATGCCCTAAAATGAATTGGACCATTACTGCTGACAGCCTGATACAAGAAAAAGACATGAAAGGGGAAGCCCCCTTTTATGGTCCGGAAAAGCTACCGGAATTTCCCGGAGGAACAGAAAAATTTATAGAATTTCTGAAAGAAAATCTTCGTTATTCAGAAATAGATAGTATTGCTAATAATACATACACTGATGTAAAATTCACTATAGATTATGACGGACAAGTTATCAACCCTAAGATTACCCGCAAGATACACCCCAAAGTTGAAGCTGAAATATTAAGGGTCATGTCTCTCATTCCTCGTTGGACACCCGGCATATTGGCAAATGAGACAGTACAAGTGACATACAATCTGATGCTTTCATTCAGTGCGATGTATGGCCCGGAATTGAGAATCACTTATACTCGTATAAACTATCCTGACGTTTACGAGAAAGTACCTGTTATGCCCGATTTTCCTGAAGGCCAGCAAGCTCTCATGGAATTTCTTGCAAAAAAGATTCAATACCCTAATACAGGAACAGAAGGTAATGGTGTACAGGGGCGTACTATTATTCAGTTCATCGTTGATAAAGAAGGAAATATAGTCAAACCAAAAGTTTTACGTGGCGTAGATCCTTATCTGGATAAAGAAGCTTTACGCGTCATTAATCAAATGCCTAAATGGAAACCGGGAGAACTGGAAGATGGTACTAAAGTTGCTGTTTATTTCACCGTACCTGTTATGTTCCGATTACAATAAATACAAGAATCAGAAAATAGTTTAATCAATATGCAATCATTTCTCCAACTAGTCGCTCATGATTTATATACCAAGATAGGAAACGACCTGTCACGTACGGTACTCGTTTTCCCTAATAAACGTGCTAACTTGTTCTTCAATGAATATTTAGCAGGAGAATCCGATAAACCGATCTGGTCACCAGCTGCCATGAGTATCAGCGACCTGTTTCAGAAACTATCCGTACAGAAAAGCGGCGATCCTATTCGATTGGTCTGCGAACTTTATAAAGTGTTCAAAGAGGAAACACGGAGTCAGGAAACATTGGACGATTTCTACTTCTGGGGCGAATTGTTGATTAGTGATTTTGATGATGTAGATAAGAATATGGTCGATGCCGACAAATTATTCAGCAATCTACAAGATTTGAAAAATCTGATGGATGACTATGAATTCCTTGACAAAGAGCAGGAAGAAGCCATACAACAGTTTTTTCAGAATTTCTCCATTGAAAAACGGACCGAACTAAAAGAAAAATTTATTTCCCTTTGGGACAAGCTAGGTACTATCTACCATCGTTACCGTGCGAACCTGACAGAGTTAGGCATTGCTTACGAAGGCATGCTCTACCGGAACGTGATCGAACAACTCGATACCGACCAACTCAAATACGACAAATACATATTTGTCGGGTTCAATGTTTTGAACAAAGTAGAAAGTGACTTTTTCAGAAAACTGAAAGATGCGGGCAAGGCACTCTTCTATTGGGACTATGATATCTTCTACACCCAACAAATCAAAAAACATGAGGCCGGAGAATTCCTGAAACGTAATCTCGAGGAATTTCCGAACGAACTCCCGGAAAGCTTTTTCAACACCTTTAAAGAACCGAAGAAAATACGTTATATTTCCGCTTCTACCGAGAATGCCCAAGCACGTTTCCTTCCCGGATGGATTAAGGCGATAACAAACGATCATTCACAAATTACCGTAGAAAAGGAAAAAGAAAATGCTGTAGTGCTTTGTAATGAAGCTCTGTTGCTTCCCGTACTTCATTCCATTCCGCAGGAAGTGAAGAATGTCAATATCACCATGGGATTCCCATTGGCTCAAACTCCTGTTTATAGCTTTATCAATGCCGTAATGGAACTGCAAACCAATGGTTACCGCTCCGATACCGGCCGATTCACTTACGAGGCAGTATCCGCCATATTGAAGCATCCCTATACCCAGCAATTATCATCCCATGCCGGTCCCCTGGAACGTGAACTGACCCAAACAAACCGTTTTTATCCACTTCCGTCAGAACTTAAACAGGATGATTTTCTAACTACCCTCTTCACTCCCCGTAATGGTATAAAAGAACTATGCGATTATCTGATCGAATTAATCAAAAACATTTCAACCATTTATCGGAAAGAAGGAGAATACAATGATATCTTCAATCAACTATATAGAGAATCGCTCTTTCAAAGCCATACCAAAATCAACCGTCTCTACAGTTTGATTGAAAGCGGAGAACTAAATATACGCACCGATACTCTGAAACGACTGATTACCAAAGTACTGACATCTTCTAACATTCCTTTCCACGGAGAACCTGCTATCGGAATGCAAGTCATGGGAGTATTGGAAACACGTAATCTGGACTTCCGGAATCTCATTATATTGTCTCTCAACGAAGGACAACTTCCAAAATCCGGAGGAGATTCCTCTTTTATTCCCTATAATCTCCGGAAAGCATTTGGCATGACCACTATCGAACACAAAAATGCAGTGTATGCCTACTACTTTTATCGACTGATACAACGGGCAGAGAATATCACGCTACTCTACAATACTTCTTCGGACGGTCTCAACCGTGGAGAAGAATCCCGCTTCATGCTGCAATTACTTGTAGAAGGTCCACATGATATCACTCGCGAGTATCTGGAAGCCGGACAATCTCCGCAAAGTACCCAAGAGATACGAGTAGAAAAAACACCTGAAGTACTAAGACGAATCTATCGTGCTTACGATAGCACTCATCCAAATTCACTGGTTCTCTCTCCTTCCGCCCTTAATGCTTATCTGGATTGCCGGTTGAGATTCTACTACCGCTATGTAGCGGGCTTGAAAACACCGGACGAAGTGAGTGCTGAAATTGATTCCGCTCTATTCGGAACCATTTTCCACCTCTCCGCCCAATTAGCATACACCGACCTGACTGCAACCGGAAAAACGATACAGAAAGAAGATCTTGAACGCTTATTACGCAATGACGTGAAGCTACAAAGCTACGTTGACCAAGCCTTCAAAAAAGAATTATTCAAAGTTTCTCCCGAAGAAAAACCGGAATATAACGGCATACAACTTATCAACTCCAAAGTAATTGTTTCCTATCTGAAACAATTGCTGCGTAACGACCTTCAATATACTCCTTTCGAAATGGTCGCTATGGAAAAGAAAGTTTCAGAAGAGATTACTATACAAACAGGACAAGGACCGTTCACTCTCCGTCTGGGTGGCACAATCGACCGTATGGATGCAAAAGAAAGTACCCTGCGGATTGTTGACTACAAAACAGGAGGAAGCCCTAAAATACCTGCTAATATCGAGCAACTGTTCACCCCATCGGAAACACGCCCGAACTATATCTTCCAGACTTTTCTGTATGCTGCTATCATGAGCCGGCAACAATCGTTAATGGTAGCTCCTGCTCTGCTCTACATCCACCGGGCAGCATCGGAAAACTATTCGCCTGTTATTGAAATGGGAGAACCTCGTAAACCGAAAATACCGGTAAACAACTTCGCTTTCTTTGAAGATGAATTCCGTGAACGCCTGCAAACATTATTAGAAGAAATATTCAGCGAAGAAGAGCCTTTTACGCAGACAGAAGATACTAAAAAATGTTCGTATTGCGATTTTAAGGCTATCTGCAAACGATAAACCGAAAATAGAATATACCAATTAAATAAGGGCACAATTTACATATTCATGCAAACCGTGCCCTTATTATTTCTAGTCGTATTATCTATAGTTATCTTATTTCTCCAACAATGGAATTGAGAAACTAAATGTAGACCCGTCTCCCTTCTTTGAAGTAAACCAAAGTTTACCGCCATTTTTGACAACAAAGTCCTGACACAATAACAATCCGAGTCCCGAACCTTCTTCATTGTTTGTACCAAAGGTACTGAAATGAGTATCGGTATGCAGCAACTTCTTCTGATTTTCGTCATCAATACCGCAACCACTGTCTTTCACACTTACGATTGCCATACCGTCTTCTTCTGCCAGTGACACCACTACTTCCGAACCTTCATTGCTAAACTTAATCGCATTACTGATTAAATTACGAATCACCGTCTTAATCATGTCAATATCAGCACGAACAGCCACATTCTCTACAGGCACATCTTGTACTATCTTAATATTTTTCAGACTGGCCACCATCGTAAAGATTTCACTTACGCCCTCTACGACTTCCACCATATTAATATCCTGATAAACCACTTTCAGTTTACCAATCTGGCTCTTCGTCCATTTCAGCAGATTATCAAGCAATGAGAATACATCTTCTGTTGTCTGATTAGCCATTGTCAGCAATTCATACATCTCATCACCAATTGTTTCGCTTGGCAGATTCAGAATCAGCATATTCAGCACCATCTTGATAGATCCCATTGGTGAACGCAAGTCATGTGCAATCACAGAATAGAGTTTGTCGCGTCCCATGATCGTCTTACGCAACTCTTCCGTTTGTGCAACAATGATTCTTTTCGCTGCAACCAACGAAATCTGGTGCGTCACACGAATAATCAATTCTTCTTTATTGAATGGCTTTGAAATAAAGTCATTACCACCCACCTGAAATCCTTTTACGATATCCGCCGTACTATTTAGAGCAGTCAGGAAGATAATGGGAATTTCAGCCATTTCGGGGTCTGCTTTCATTTGTTGAGCTACCTCAAAGCCACTGATATCCGGCATCATTACATCCAGTAATACAAGATCCGGATTTTCCTTCTTCACTTGTTCCAACGCCTGTGTTCCATTACCGGCAGTCACAATTTTGAATTTCTCGTTGGTCAAAAGTACCTTTAATAAAAGGACGTTTGATATTACATCGTCCACAATAAGGACTTTATATTCAGAAGGATTAATTTCCATATTCATAATTTTCTTTTTTTATGCTTCAGACATTTTTAAAATATTCAATCATACGCTTCAGCCCCTCTTCAAGTTCAACAGTAGGCTGCCAACCCAGTTTCTCTTTAGCCAATGTAATATCCGGTTGGCGTTGCTTCGGATCATCATCCGGTAAAGACTTAAATACAATCTTCGAAGATGAACCGGTCATACTAATGATCCTTTCCGCCAATTCCAATACCGGAAATTCATTCGGATTCCCCAGGTTTATAGGACCTGTAAACTCGTCCTCCGTATTCATCATTCTTATCATTCCTTCAATCAAATCATCAATATACTGGAAGCTGCGTGTCTGCTTCCCATCACCATATATTGTTATATCTTCATTATTCAACGCTTGAAGAATAAAATTAGAAACAACCCGTCCGTCATTCGGCAACATTCGCGGACCATACGTATTAAAAATACGGATAATCTTCACACGCACATTATTCTGACGGTGATAATCCATAAATAATGTTTCTGCGCAACGCTTTCCCTCATCATAGCAAGACCGGTAACCTACCGGATTCACATTTCCCCAATAGCTTTCCGGTTGCGGATGAACGATTGGATCTCCATATACCTCACTCGTAGAAGCTTGCAGAATCTTGGCATCCAGTCTCATTGCCAATCCCAGCATATTAATGGCTCCCATCACAGATGTTTTGGCAGTTTGAATCGGGTCATGTTGATAATGAATGGGAGATGCCGGACAAGCCAAATTATAAATTTCATCTACTTCAGCCGAATAAGGATAAGTGACATCATGCCTCACCACCTCAAAATGATGATTATCCATCAAGTGAATGATATTATCTTTCGAACCCGTAAAAAAATTATCCAGGCATATCACGTCGTGACCTTCGTTTATAAGCCGAGTACAGAGATGAGAGCCTATAAAACCGGCTCCGCCACTTACCAATATTCTTTTCATTCTAAATATTTCTATTGTTTACTAAAGAGACGCTGTCTCTTCGTTTTGTTTATGGTCACAAATGTAACCGATTTGCTTAAAATAAACAATTTTCGGAGAGGATATTTTAAAAAAAAGCAGATTTAAATAGTTTCAATTTCCGAAACAACTTGCCACTGACAAATGTTTATAATAGAAAAGTATTATTTATTAGAACTATTATGATGACAAATAATCCAAATGCAAACCTCATAGAAGCGATGAAGGAAAAGCTTCCGCTCAAAGGACAACTGGCAGATATGTTAATGGACACGCTATACATAGGAAAAGAGGCAGTATACAGAAGATTGCGCGGTGAAGTACCTTTCACCTTACAAGAGTCGGCTCTTATTTCAAGAAAACTGGGTATATCGCTAGACAAGATTATAGGACTAAGTTTCAAATCGAACGCCATGTTTAATATAAACATTGTAGATTATGACGACCCGTTCGAGAGTTACTACAATATCCTTGAAAAATATGTCTCGCTAATCAATACGATGCCGGATGACCCGAATTCTGTAATGGGAACTTCTGCCAACATTATTCCCCAGACTCTCTATCTGAAACATGAACTTCTGGCAAAATTCCGTTTATTCAAATGGATGTACCAGAATAAATATATTGATTGCAAGAGTTTCGAAGAATTGGATATTCCACCGAAACTGGTCAATATCCAGAAAGACTATGTAGCAATGACACGTCATATCCACTCCATAGACTATATATGGGATAATATGATTTTCCAACACCTTATCAACGATATCCAATACTTCGCCAGCATCCATCTCATTTCCGACGAAACAAAAGAAGAAATCAAAAATGAATTATTCTTATTGGCGGACGAACTGGAAGAACTGGCTATCAATGGCAAGACAGCCGATGGCAATCGTGTACGCATCTATGTGTCGAATATCAACTTCGAGGCAACATATAGCTATGTAGACACCAATAACCTGCAACTGAGCCTCATACGTATTTATTCCATCAACTCCATTACCACGATGGACAACGAAATTTTCTGTACCTTAAAAGAATGGATTCAATCTCTGAAAAAGTTCTCCACTTTGATATCCGAAAGCGGTGAAATGCAGCGTATTCAATTCTTCAAACAACAGCGAGAAATTATTGACGCTCTTTAATTTTATTTTCGTAGATTAGAACTTCAATAAAAAATCAGTTCCAATAAATGAAAGTAGATAAGATTCTTATCTACTTTTTTTCATTCCCTGTCCTCACCACTTCTGTTTGATTCCCAATCAGAAAAAAACACATACATTCATCTCTGTTTTTCCACACAAATCTTTCAAACACAAGACGTAATTTTGCATAGAATGTATCACAGAGATTATTAACATTAAAATTAAAGGAACAAACAATGAAAAATGGTATTCTAAACGAATTAATATCTACAATGAGGGAGCGAATTCCTCAAGATATGAATCTGGCCAATACTTTGGCTGACATTTTATGCATGGGAAAGGAAGCTGTCTATCGCAGATTGAGGGGTGAGGTGTCTTTTACAATAGACGAAGTAGCGCTGCTTTCTCAAAAACTCGGTATTTCTATCGACCAGATTGTAGGTAGCCATGTATCTAATAAAGTTACTTTCGACCTGAACTTACTTCATGCCACTAGTGCGCTGGAAAGTTATTACGAAATAATCAACCGTTATCTGCAAATTTTCGACTATGTGAAAACAGATAATACGACGGAGGTGTATACTGCATCCAATTCCCTTCCCTTTACACTTTATTCTTCCTATGAGAATTTGTCTAAATTCCGTCTTTGCCGATGGATGTATCAGAATGGGGATATAAAGACGCCACATTCTTTGGAAGACATGTCTGTGGATGAACGGATCGTCAATGTGCATAAGAAGCTGAGTGAAAGTATAAGACAGTGTCCAAAAACGTTTTTCATCTGGGACACAAATATCTTTTATTCTTTTGTGAAAGAGATCAAGTACTTTGCCAGCCTGAATCTGATAAACAAGGACGATGTCATGCATTTGAAAGAAGAACTTCTTCAGTTACTTGGCGTGGTAGAACATCTGTCCATAAAGGGAGAGTTCAGCGAAAACAAGAAAGTGTCTTTCTATCTGTCCAATATCAGTTTCGAAGCCACTTACAGCTATATCGAGAAACATGATTACCAAGTCAGTCTGCTGCGGGTATATTCTATCAACTCGATGGATTCGCAAAGCTCATATATCTGCCAGATGCAACGCAATTGGATTCAATCGTTGAAGCGCCACTCTATTCTGGTTTCGGAAAGTGGAGAAGCACAGCGTATTGCTTTCTTGCAAAAGCAGTTGGAAGTTATCAATACGTTGTAAACAAAGGGAAACACACTAAACATTGTGGATTCTAGGAATAAAAAGAAAAGGATTTAATAGACGAGCTGTATCAGAATGAAGACAAACAACATTCTGATACAGTTCTTTTAGCTTTTATTCTATTGTGCGCACACAACGATACCAAGCCCAAGTTGTGGACTCTACCGTAGCCCATGCGCCGAATTCACCATTATTATGTCCGACCAGCCAATAGTTGCTATCGCGTGAAGTCAATGTCCAGTGCACAGCACTAATCTTCTCGAATCCGTTCCCTGTCCAAGTAGTCGAGTCACCGAAACCTTGGTTTTCGATATTGGTAACAGCCCCTCCCATACTGAGTACTAAATACATCTCACGCTGAGTAGGTAGACGCCAGCCACTCCCTTTGCTTTCGCATGCCGCTTTTGCTTCCGCCCAAGTTTTACCATTACTACTGGAATTTTCAATCTGAAACTTAGGAGCAACCTTATTCATTGCGCCACTTGTATCCGGAGTTTCACCTGAAGCAAATAACACCGAAGGATCTGTTCCTCCACTGGCATCGCGAGAGACAATAGTGACCCCCGAGGATTCTACCATCAAATAAGGGTACTTCTTTCCGCTATTTGTATTATCCCTTACGCAACGAAAATAATTATTATTACTAACAGGTGCGGAATCCGGATAACCTGCCGACATTTCCATCCCAAAACGTGTTGTAGAGCCTTTAGCCTCATAGTATGATGAAGACCAGTAGTTACCTGTCCAGTTTTGATACCACCCATATATATTCTGACCGTCATGATAATTACTGTTAATCGCATTACCACCCAAAGCATTTTCATAGACAAATGACAGCAACAGTTCACTAGCAGTAGGCAGACGCCAACCATCGCCTATATTCCTACAGATATCCTCCGCATCGGCTACATTTTCCAATCGCCCCACACTTTGGTTAGTTCCGTTATAATATCTCCTATTATCAAACCGAAGCGGATAAAGATAGAAAAGAGGTTCCCCGGCAGTTGTGTAAGATTTGGTTTCGGACACCATCTGAAGGTCAATCGTACGATAAAACGGGAATTCTTCATCCGCCACGGTATGCATTACATTTCTGAACGTGATTCTTATCGTTCCGCTTTTTCCTTCTTTCCACTTGCCGGGGTGAAGCTTCAGCCTGAAATCGTATCCATGACCAAGCACATCATTTCCCTTGCCGTCATCATAGCCTATGATAGACTCAAGATACATCTTGTCGTCCGCATTCTTTCTACCTATAATTACATCATTATCCGAATCGGTCCGAATCAGTCCGGTGCCATCATCGTTCGTTATATTCAATTCCTCAATATCCATAATTTCCCAATTGTTATTGACAAACAATTGCAAGTATTGTTCCGCACCCAGATTGACTTTATAAGTACGACTATTGACTGTAGTGGAAAGATATCGGAGTGAAAACTCCAGCTCCCCCTGATTGATGGGGAATTGTACTTGAGTAAGGTATCCTTCCTTATCGTACAGGTCGAACAACATAAAGTCCCAACGCCACCACCAGCCTGCACCATCTTCAACAGTACCATCGCCTGCTCTTCGCGGATTAGGCTGTATGGTAAACGCCTGTACTCTTTCACTGAACGGTATCGCATTCGTCCTGTCTAATTGCGGAATCAAACCGCCGGCATTATATTGGACCATATTGACACCGCCAGTGCCATAAAGCTTACCTTCTATCCTATCCACAGAAAACATGACATACACCGTCTGCGGTTCGAGAGGGAGTTCGTCGCCATCAGGATTTCGAATTGGAAAAAAAAGACCTCTCTCCAACACATTTCCGTATGCATCGACAAATTTGATAATTCCCGGATCTATTGTATACTGTGTCACTTCAATATTGTGAGTCAGGCGCCCTGCCGTCAACGTAACAGTAGCCTTACGCCCAACGCCAATATTTTCATTATTAAAATATGGAATTTTCAATTTGAGTTGGGTATCATCGTTCGCAACGCCCGATGCCGCATCAGCTCCACCTTCAAATTTGAGCCAGTCGCTCCCTGCAGTAACGGTGGCCTTCCAGCCGCCGGGACTGTCAGTAAAAACGTCTATGGCATAACTATTATTCTGGTATTGAGTTACAGCGACCTCCGATTCACCCACTCCGAGCATATATTGCCCATTGTAGACTACATCTTTGACTTTGTCACGGTCATAGTGTATCAACCGGATTTTAAGGTTGGACATGACTGTATAAGATGCCAACGCCTCGCTAAAACTTTTATAACCGGTACCCAACGCCTTAGTAATGGTAATGATGTATTTATGGTTTCGCTTCAAGGGCAAATATTCCACCTGCTCTCCTGTATTTCCGTTTTTGGTAAAATCCACCCGGTAAAATGTCGATTCACCCGTACCGATCTTTCCTTTCACAATCAGGCAAGTAGCATCTTTACGGCTCGCTTCTCCGTCTTGTCCCGCACCACCGGCATCCCCTGCCGCCAGGGACTCAAATGTATAAATCTCCCCATCGTAGGGTGTGTTACCATTTACGGAATAAAGGATTGCATTCCCTTCCTCCGTCATTTTACCACTGCCCGTGGGGAGAACAGGAGTATCCGGAGCCGGTTCAGTAACCTGTCCGTTTGTGTTCCATGCCGGAGCAATGTATCCGGTGGTATTATAATTGGCCAGGTAAACCTCTTCGACCGTGAAATTTGAAGTGACACTGTTATTACGGATATCGATACGCGCTAGCATACGTTTCATATTAATGTCGGTTATCGGATTCATCGAAGGAGTGATTTTGCTTATTACCTTCTCCCCGTACATCGGAATCCGCGTATACCCACCGGTTGTCGAGCCGTCTGCCAGCCATTTGCCGGTTTGGGTGTGAAGCATCTCTTCCATTGCCCGAACCTTGGTGGTCACTCCCTTCGTGAAGCCCGACACAATACCATCAAGTTCCTTATTTGCTACGACCACGATGCAGGTAGATGCGGTAGTGGGAGAAAGTACGGCAGAGAAACTCACAGTGGAATTGTCAGCCAAATCCTGCGTAACTTCTGTAGCGCTGGCCCATTCCAGAAATACTGCCGGCGTTTTTGACATATCAAAAACAAGAATATCCACCGTTTCTATTTCGTCTTCTTTCTTTGCTGTTCCCGTTCCGGTCATCGTACGCGAAGATACGGACGGGAGGTTTACATCGGGAACCGTTAATGTAAAGCGAATACCGTTTCCTGCCGGAGAAGGCGTCGACTCAAATTCTTCCTGTACGCATCCGGTAAGCCATACCGTCATCAACAGAACAGACAAAAGATAGCACTTTCTTTTTATTGAAAACCCATATTGCATATTTCTATTTCCTTTCCTTAAACTTTGATATTGCATATTCGTCATTATGGTGCGGTCAATGTCACCGTTATTGGCAGATTATCACCATTCGTATTGGTTAGTGTGAGTCTAGCCGTATCACCGGACACAGCATCGGCTCTAAAGTAGAAGTAAACCGCATCACCACTCACGCCACTTGTTTCGAGCATTGTCTCACTGTTAAGCAGAATTTTATCCGGATCCTGTATCTGGGTTATCTTCCACTCCCATATTCCCGGATTACCCGAAGTAAAAACAATCTTGCGACGTCGCATATTTCCGGTTCCATTATCGTTGCTGTCCAACTCTACGTTTGAGGTCAGCCACTCTCCGTCTTCTCTCCACTGGCTCAACAGTACATGGTGCTGCAGATTACCAGCATTGATATAAAAGCCTGTTTCCCGCTTAGTTCCGGTTCCTGAATTAAATTTGGGCATCACAACCTGGATATTATACGTATACACTCCTTCCGAAAGAGATATCTGAGTCATATTAACTGTCGGCCACGTATCCATGGTACTTTTGTTTAATGACGCCCCCGGCAGAAATCCTGTATCCGGACTAGCATCATAATTCGTTTTCACTTCTATATTGACAGTGACCCCATCACCAGCCGTCTGTACCTTGGTCTGCGATAATTTGAGATAATACTGTTTATCGAAAATTACATTCACCGGGCTTTCCGTCCATTCAAGCGGGGTAGCTGAAAGCTGATAGGTTTCGTTGGATATCGTAAGATTGTAGTTGATGTACTCGCCCGATTCCCAAGAATGCGGATTCTTGGCGAGAATATCACTGAACAGGAATTCCCGACCGCCAAAGTTGGTGGTAACAACAATTTTGGCGGTTGCGGAGAAAGCGTCAGTCGGCAACATGAGGAATGTATCACCTATCAAGGTGGCATCTTCGGTCACCGTTTTGTTACCGATGGGAGTAGAAGCGACCTTCCCGGTGACGACATCGCTCCAGACAAACTTCGGTTTGCCGTTTTTCGTCGTGGTGGTCGGAATTTCAGTCATCGCAAGGTTACCGCTTTTTCCTACATTCTGGAATTCTATTTTCTCGATAGTCACCTCATTCGGTACAGGAGCTACTTTCTTGAATGTAAAGGTAACCTTGGTCAATGTGTGGTAGAAGTGTATATTCACACCTTCAACCCATACAGGGCCCGATATAGCCGCCAATACATCGACATGATTGGCGGCAGATTCATTCGCTGTATAATTCAGCACCATTTCTCCGGGATCAATGAAACTCGCAGTAGGCGCATTCGCATCACTGTACGGATACCAGGAGAAGAACTTCATGCTCGCATTCAACAATCCTGGCCAATATTGCAACGGCGAGATGGTGGCTGTCAGGTCGGCGTTAACCGTAGCACTTGCATTGAAGTATGGTTGGGGAACAGAAGCATTGGGAGTCAGTGAGCCGTAAAGACCGAAAGTCTCTTCTTTCAGATCGGTATTCGAAGAGATTACCGTACCACGAGTGTAGACATAGCCACCTTCACCGATACGTTGCACAACAATTAATTCCTTATCACACGTCATCTCTTCTCTGACACACGAAAAGAGGACAACCGAAAGGACAGCCATTGCCATAATCATCCTAATATTATTTATAGTCTTTATCATCTTACTTCTTTTCCGAAATTAAAAACAATCAGCGAAAGATATTACAAGTCCATATCCAAATCAATGTCTTGTCTTTCACCCCAATCTTCTACGCTTATCGTCAGTATCTGAATACCTATTTTTCCTACGCGTGCCGTTACCTGATACACGTTGTTCCGACGGATCTCCGTAAAAGGTTGCGCTGTCGGACTACCTGTGCCGTCAACCTTTGTTACGCTTTCAATTACTTTCCCGGTTATTCCGGTGACGTCCGAAGGCCCTTTTAGGACATTAGCCATACTGATAGACAGTCGGTCGGAATAATCCGACTTGAATAGGCGTTCGGCTGTGTAGAACGAGCAAAGCAACTTCCGGTTTTCAGCTCCGGGAGCCGATGAGTATGCCCAAGTTTCTGTAGTCGCAGCCGTCCAGCTATGCGTTAATAAATTGCTTTCCGACACGTCTTCCTTCACCTTTCCGTAGTTTTTTGAAGAGTCGGCGTTATCACGCGTGCCGTTGCCCACATTTCCCATCACGAAATAGCTATCGTGGGAAAAATTATGCAAGGTGACACTGGTGCTTCCGGCAGTATATCCGGTCACTGCCCCGCCGTCTATAGCTTCGATAAAGACATCTACCCGGGCTACGGCACGTTCGATTACCATTTGCACTGTTTTGGTTTCATCGGGTGCTATGGATATATCCCGGATCACTCCTGTCATAGGCATTCCGGTCGCCGAAATAATCTGCCCGTCACTATTCAGTATGCTGGAGATGTCGTAAATCATCTCTTGCAACGTCAAAAGATTAGCTATACCGTCAAGTTGGCTTGTGAGACTCTGCGGTTCGTTGGCAATAACTACGACCAGGATATCATTGCTGGAAGTCACTTCGAGAAGTTGCGCATCTATATCAGTAGCTGTCTCCGGAGTGCTCAACAGGATGTGTTCATTCACATCCAGCCTCACGCCACCGGGCGTGCTGCCGAATACGATAAACCGCATGGAGTTTATCTTCTCCTGTTGTTCCACATCCCCATTGTTCACCAAGTCGATGCTAAGTTGCGCCCGGGTAGTATGGGCAGGCAACTCATAAGCCACATCAGCTTCTCTACTACATGAGAACAAAAGGATGGTGGATGCCAGATAAATGATATGTAATAGCTTTTTTCTCATTCTTAAACTTCCATCCCGTGGAGCCAATGAATCCAGGTCCCCACGACAATACCAATTTGAAGGAATCCTCCTCCGTTTTTTTCAACAACTGTAAATACCAGGTTCCATTCACTCTGCCTGTCAAGATACTCCTGAAAGGGAAGTTCCGTTCCGTCGTAACGGGAAACCGGCCGGGCAATGCTCAATAGTGTCATCAGATTGTAGCTCCAGACTTCGGCTTCGGTATTCGCATCCCTTATAATAAACTTATAATCCCATCCGCTCCTGTTGAGCAAACGCATCGTATTCAGGCGTGCGGACATAACCACATCGGATATTTCACCCGGACCTGTATAGTAAGGCACATAAGTAATTGGCCCTTGTCCTGTGGGTTCGTTTTCCCAGGAATAAACCGCATTTTCCGGTGCCTGAATTTCAAATGTATATTGTGTGCCATCCACTTTATTTTCCTCATATCCCATTAACGCGAGATTAAACCGATTGGTGTCACGTATCAGGTTCACCGGATAAATTTTGTGGTTGGTATTGGATGGCAGGTGGTCCACTTCCACAACTTCTCCGAAGTAAAGATGCTGAAATTCGAAATTAACACCCCCCGTCTCCCGCTTCAGGGATACAATGACTTGTTGGAGGGTGGTTGTTCCCGGCACCAGTTTATTACCTGCATTGTCCGAAAGCCGGAATCTGTCAGACAGACTTCCGACGGTCAGTACTTTATAACTTCCGAAATCGAGCTCGTCGGTCAACGACATTCGGTTTCCACCAACCAGCGCAGCAACCTTGACACTTTTGGTGAAAAGCAATTTATCATCGCTATCGAACACAAGTACATCCACCGATTTAACCTGCGGATTAAATGCATCCGCATATTCCATATTGTAGTCGAATACAAATTCCAACCAAAGCTCGCACCGTGGCAGGTCTTCGCGTATACTGTCGCACGAAGCCATACATAGCATCGAAGCAACGATAAGGAACAGCGATTTAGTTTTTCCGAACATATCTTTTCTTTTAGGGGGCAACCCTATCGGTTTGCCATTTTATATTGTCAGAGATCTCTATTTTGTGACCTCCGGTTATTTCCTCTTTTTGGGGCGCGCTTTGCATTTCATTGCATCTCGGATGCGCCGGTATATTTCAGTGCTGTTTTTGGGAAGCCTGTCACCGGCTTGTTTTTACTTTTTTCGGCGGTCTGTTCCGTACGGAATATCTATTTTAAAAGTACAGGGCAGGCAGTCCGCACTGCCCTGTTTTCTTTGAAAGTAAAGAATTTATTTAGATTTCGAAATTTGTAGTCCAGTATATCCACGGAGCAACTTTAATCTCAAAATGGAGATAGGCACCTTTCTTATCGATATCTTCTTCTTCATCCGGATCTTCGGGACCACCACCAGGATACCACGGTGTACCGTTACCATTCACCTTTGTCAGCGTAAGCGTATAATAGTTATTACGTACTACACCGTATTTCCCATACTCCATGTAAGAATTGGCTGCATTGTCATGACGAATCTCATAGTAGTAATAGTTGAGACTCTTTGGATACCAATAGATGCAACCTTCTTTTTTACACAGTTCACCACCATTCTGAATGTTGTTGTCGTCAAGAATAGCCTGCGTAAGGGATGCAAAATCACCCGGATCATTGGCGGTAAGTTCAGATTTTATCTGAGTATAGAACAGTTCGCATGCCGAAACTAAAAGTTTCTCCTGGGCGGTCATAGGGTCTGAGGCTGTTTCTTTAGCTTTGGCAGGCGTATAAGCAGCCAGCAAGTCGGCAAAACTCTTGAAGTTTACAGAGTTAGTTCCGTTAGGAAGACGATACCAGTCATTTCCTAAAGTAAATTCACCAGACTTCCAAGGTGCATACTGTCCCTTAAGTACCAGACGCGTAGCCGCACCGAACTTCTGATATCCTGCGGCCATCGTATTCTCGATACAGTATTTGTAATTATCACCTGCAGTCGCACTTTCAGCAACCCATTCCACCTTAGGTTCGCGAGTTGCAGCATCGAGTGTATTCTTAATAATGCCTGTAAGATATTCGGTTCCACCCGCAGTCGTAAAGTTCGGGTCGACTGTATAGAAGTTACTTTTGTAAAATCCGGTAGTATGAGACGATGCTGTGGTAGTCTTCTTTGCAAAAGGAAAGAACAGGGAGTTGTAGTAATCTATAGTCCAATTTCCAAAATCAAACTGTCCTAGACTTGCATTTGTTCCATCTTCAAAAGGTCCAACTGCTAATGGACTGCCAATCATAACCTCCAATTTTGCAGCAAGGCGTTCTATCTCAAGGGTAGCCGGATTACTTTTCGCTGCATTCTGAGCTTGCGCTTCCGATTTATAGTCGCTGACCAAAACAATCTTATCCGATACATCAAGCAGACATTCATCCTCCCATGCATGATTGGATGGATCTGAATCGGAATCATCGTAGAATCCGACATTAATCATTACACAACCATTGGAGTGTACAACCTCCTCTACCAGATAAGCATTGTTGGGCTTAGTATTGTTTTCAGGAACTGTAATCATTCCATTGATGGTAGCATAGGTTGCACCCGCTGAAAGATTATCCAAGCGATCCTTTAATTGGTAACCTGGATTGGCAATAACAAGCAAATACTTAGTATTCGGATCCACTTTAACCGGAGTATTCGGAGTCGTAACTCCACTATTTGTTCCGAAAGAACTTGATCCCAATACCGTGGCATACTTAGTTGCCTTTTCATCCTTAGTCACCACCTTACTCGCATTGAACGTAATCAAATAGAGCTCATTAATCGCACTTTCCTCCTCTAAAGCCGTCTGTTCACCAGAAGCACGTGAACCAGGCACTTTGGGATTAGTCAGACTAATTGATACGTAAGCTACATCATAACCTGCTCCCCCTTCAACCTCCGGATTTTCCTCCAGATTCTCATTTGAACAACTTGCCAGTGCCGCAACAACCAGCAACGAAACTAAAATTGATTTAATCTTTAGCATAATACAAAAAAATATTAGAATTAATACTTATATAATTTCCCACTTAATCAGTAAGTTTTACTTACCATTCTTTTTCATTTTAGCAGCATTAGCCTTCTTCCTGACTAATTCTTCCAGATTGCCCCTAGCTGCATCCAGACCTGACTGCTCTGCAAACTTCAAATACTTCTTCGATGATTCATAATCTCCCTTCATTAACATTAATATTCCCATAGCATTATTATATTCCGGCAAATTCTTATTCGAATTCACCATGCCCAGATAACGTTCAGCCGAAACCAATTCATTGCGTGATAAAGCGGCAGTAGCAGCATTTATATTTGCAATCTCACTCTGCGGATACATCCGGACAGCCGTTTCGAACACATCAATAAATTCTTGCGAGCCTGTCGGATAGGTATTAGCTACCAGAAACATTTCATTCAAGCTCAAATTCTGCGGACGCGTCTTGATAATCTCTTTTGCTTCCTCCACACTAAAATCCCTCACTTCGTAATTCACTTTGCAGATAGCCACACGCAAACTTGGGAAAATATACTTCAACAAGTATCGGTAAGGCGTCCCTCCGTGAAGTTGCATCAGTTTTGTTTCTCTTCCTTTTTCAATAGGTATGTTCCTGATAATATCCAGCACTTCGTCTTTATATTCCAATTCGATTGTTTCAAGCGCCTTCTCCAGTCCGTCCCAGTTTTCACCTCCAAAGACAATGTAGTATTGGTTTCTCGGAAAATCGTATCTGTATGCCAGATAATCCCGGAGCGCCATGGCACGTCCTTCAGACAGACGTTTGTTCGCTGCCAATGTTCCTTCCGGAGACGCATAACCGATAATATCCAGACGGTTCACTTTCACATTCGGATCGGACTTCAGCTCATCGATCATCTTCCGGATTTTAGCCAGCTCCTGAGGGTTATTCATGTATTCGGGACGAATATTGACTTTATTCACCTCGAAATCCAGAAAACATTCCGCTTGAACATCCCGTTGTTTGATTTCTTCCGCTTTCGGTTGCAGATAGGCAAACTGAGGAGCCACTACGTAAGGCGTCCATACACGTTCCAACGTCACTTTGCCAAATTCCTCGATGTTCATTAATGCCGTTTCACCGCAACCACATTCGTCACGCTGCACGTCCAGACGCGCATCCTTCATCCATGATTCGAACGGAACCAGATATTGATACCGAATCGTATCATTTCTTAGTTTTCCGGCTTTTTCCACTATATACGGCTTCTCGTAGCTTCTCTTCTCCTTGGCGCTCATCAACGCAAGCCCACGCTCATACGCCAAATACTCGTCACGACCTTTAATAGAAACTTTCGGAAGATTCAGAGTGCGTCCGGAAGTCACCAGCCGCGGAATTAAATCCATTCCCCGGGCAGATTTCACTTTCACATTATTCAAAACAAAATCTATATCGACATGAATAAAATCACCTTTCTGTTCCAACCGCACCGGATTCACGGTAATGCCACCTTCGTAAGAGCGGGATTGAGCCATAGCTGTGTTTATATTCAGGCTGCAAACCACCAACATACACACAAGGAAACCTATATTTCTTATTATCATACTCCTTATTATTTAATTACATAAATAAGTGACACACTTGCTTTGGTAGGTCCGAAATAATTTTTGCTGCTTTCCTTCAATCTCGTACCACAGGTAGCGCAAGGATACTTGTCATATACAATGTGCGCATATCCCACTCCGACAGACGTTTCTATACTCCAGCGTTTTTTCAGAATCCACGAATATCCTACGGAAAAGCCACCGCCATAAAGATATCCCTGATAACGCGTATGCTGCATATTGTCACTGATAAAAGACCAGTCGGGCCACCCTCCTACATTGAAATCGGCATAATGTCCGTGCATTCCGATAAACATACGGCGAAAACTCTCACAAAACCAGTAACGAACTTCGGGTTGTATCCCCCAATGACGGAGGCGTTTGCCGTCGGAAAGTTTCCACGGATTATAATTGACCGGAATGTCCAGCGTCCATTTACGCACCAGTCCGATCTCCAACCCCAAATTCATGGTAGTGGTAGCGTCATACAGCAGATTGCTTTTCAACGCAACCTTCTGGGCATAACCCTCGGAAATAGCACATCCGAGCATGAATAATATGAGTATAGCAACTTTCTTCATTTATATCACATTTACTGTTATTTATTGCCCCAATTGAGTAACATCTATTTTTATGCGTTGCACATTACTGATGCCCGTTTTAACGGAAGACGCCATTGTTGTGAGATGTACGATTCCGTTTCTGGAATCCGCCTCTATATTGGGCAATACCTTAATATATATCTTACCGTCTTCAACGATAATGCGTTCTTCTCCTGTATGTTCCTCCGGCATTACGGAAGAATACAGACGGATCCAATTTTTAGCACTTTCATCCACTTCGCCCGTAAGGCAGAAATAATTGATTTCATATACCTCCGAATTTGAATTTTCAGTAGGCATGAGCTGAAGCGTACTTCCCGCAGCAGGAACAGCTTTCCTTTGTCTAATATGAACTTCTTTTTCCAAATTTCCTGTTTTTAATGTTAGATATACATCATCCTGTCACCTGTTTCTCTTTGTCCTTCTTCATACCACATCAACCAGTCAGAGTCCCCCACTGTTACCTATGGTTACCTATGTTATCACTAGACCAACGGAAGTGACTATCGGTATCTTGTAATAAGAGTCTTGACTTTTGTAAGTCCCTTGAATGTTCAGACAGGTGTTGTTCTGAAGCCGGACTCATACATAATATAATTCATGGGAATAGTTTCTTGAATGTCACTATAAGGCAGAGAGCCAAGCAATGGATTGCTCAATGGTTTAATCAACAACCCGGCATATATATCCGCACAAGTTGTCACCTCTGGCGTTAATTGGATGAGAGTGCCGGTCACATTCAACTCCTGCACACACCCCACCACAGATAATAAAGAAATCAAATATAAAAAACAGGTTGTAAGTCTTGTTATTTCTCTCATTAATTCTCTAATGTACTTTCTTCTACTTCTCATATATCTCTCTTACTTCTCTTTTTGCTTTTCTCTCAGGACAATATTTTTTGTCCAAATCTCATATTGCAAATTTCGGAATATTAAAGGAGATACAAAATTGTATTCATTTCTGTTACAGAGAATCAACTTAGAATAAAGGGACTAATTATGTAGGTAGCGAACAACAAGGTTACGAAATTCACAACAAAAATACTCAATATCCTCATTTCTTTCGATATGCGAACATTTTAAAATTCCCAAGTTTCTTTCATAAAAACTTGGACAATAGAGGGAAGTTATAGTTTTTCGTGTCATTTAGACACAACTTAGGCACAAATTAGACAGAATAACTAGCTGTTTTATACAACAAAATAAGCTAATAACTTGTATAATTTGTGCCCAAATGACAAAATGCTCAATTTCTGTATATATATAACTATCAGATTATAAGGTTTTACGCTCAGTTTCCGTAGGTGCCACCTCATCAGGAATACTGAATTCGCGATTAGCAAACAGATCAGCAAGTCCTGAAATTTGTTTCAGGCGCAACAATTCATCACGATCCATACCAATATTTTTCATTATCCATTGATCGGACATACCTGCCTTATCAAGCTCCGCAACAATGTTGCACATCAATTCAATGTTATGCATTCCACGCGCACGGTTGTGCCGGATTGTTGAACTCATACGGTTAGACAAGTCTTTGTCTATCACCACAATCGGCAACAAACCGTTTTCACGCTTATAGATTCGTTGGGAAGTTTTCAATACCGTATAGCGATGGTAACCATCCACCAGGATATAACGGTCTTCATCTTTATTGTAGTAACATACACATGGCATCGTAAAGCCATCTTCCCAAATAGAAAGTTCCAGCAACTTCATTTCAGGCGGTGCAACGACATTCGGATTATAATCGTTCGCATATACTTTTTCTACGGGTACCGCTTTTACCTCGTAAACAGGGCTTTTATCTACACTCATGATACTATGATTCTATATTGTTCCATAATTTGACTTCTCTTACTCATCTCCTCCTTTGTAGGTGAGAATCCCATATATTTGCAGGCATGGTCATTCTTAAGAATACAAACGCACATTCGCTTATACGTGGGTATTTCTTTGAATTCCGGAATGTCAATATCATCCTGATATTCCATACGTACCGGTTTTTTCAACGTTTTGTAGTTACTGTTGTCCATAACGATAATCGGTACTTTCGCATCAATCAGCTTCTGGATGGTGGCATCACTCAGGCATCCGCCTTTTGTCCGCCAGAAATTCACGCTCACTGAAAGTTTCCGTAGATAATTCTTCCTCGCCCGCTCCGGCAGAGTAGACAACAAAAAATACATAAACTCGCGCCATGTATATCCTTCGGGAAGTTTCACCGATTGCCATCCCATTGCATGAGTACCACCATACATACCGGTAAAGTTCACACCGTTCACCCTTCCCACCATTTTACCCCAGGTATTAGGATCAAGCACCCGGTAAAGCTGCAAGCTCTCTTGTGCCTCATTAATAAAGGGACTTGCTACACGCTGACGCTCCAGATTGACTCCGGCACGATAATAAAGATCGTATAAAACATTATAATCCCACTGGAATTTTCCATTGGCAGTCCATACATCCGTTGTTTTCCAGTCATAAATAGGGTAGGCATTATAAATATCATTCCCTACTTTTGAAGTCCATTTATATTTATGATACATCTGGAATTTACGGCTCATATAGATACATCTCCACCGATTGAAACTTTCCTGTGTACGAATCCCGATCAGACAACAAGTGCGCACTGCATCTTTTTTATTATGTATCCATTGCGCAAAACGCATCTGAAATTCATAATCCCACATGGTTGTATTATAAAAAGGAAAATCTTCTTTGGTCATTGCCTTTTTCGGCATGGAACGAACCCATATATTCTTTTTGCTGTCTTCCCACGGACGCCAAAAAGATTGATACATCGAGGTGCAGGTAGCCACACGGAAAGGGATGCATACCCGGTATACATCCAAAATATCCTTATTGGCCTCCAGCATCCGGTCTACATAGTCGATGGTCATTTTATACTGGATCTCATAATCCATGTGAAAAACTCCCAAACGTACCTTCAGGTTATTCTTCCGGATATAATCGATACACATATTCAGCAGTACCCCGCTGTCTTTACCTCCGGAGAATGACACATATATATTATCAAATTCATTAAATATAACTTTCAGTCGTTCTTGTGCTAATTCATATACATTCTTTGTGCCTGCTATTTTCTTTTTCGTCATAAGTTATCTATACATTTTTACATACCGTGTCCATTTCTTGTCCATCGATACAAATTCAAACTTTTCAAATGTTCCTTTATCTTGTACCAGTGTGACCGAATTGAGCAACCAACTCTCGGGCCTAAATTCCGCAACGATAGCGGGCAACAGATGTGACAGGATTTCCTCCCGTACGGTGCCTTCTGCCTTCACATAATAATTATTGATTACAGCTTTCTTCCGGCTTTTCTGTTCCACGGGGACGAAGCCCACCACTTCTTTATCTTCAATCGCAATGAACCACACATACTCTTCGCCCGTCTTGAAAGGGTAATTATTGTTTGCGCGTATCACTTCGGGATCCATCACCATCGGCGCTAAAAGCCGATATAAGTGTTTGTCTTTTCCTTTTAATCGTATTATCTGTATCATATCATTCAAAAATGGACACACAAAAATAAGGAAAAAATATCAAATTCGTCATTTCTGTTCCTAAAACATTTGTTTTTCACACTATTATCTCTATATTTCGATATTTTTGAAATCACCCATACGCCATTCCTCTTTCACGTTTAAAGTAAGTCAGTATAGTTGCAAAGCTTAAATATTCCCGTCCAGGAGTATGCAACCGACTTTTAAACTGATAGTAGGCAAAGATGACTTCGCATGCCAATTTATATTTGAAATGCAGCTTTAAACGGTGCTGCAAAAACTCAAACACCCGGCAGAGATATGCAAACACCTCCTCCACCCTAGCATTTGGAATCACTCGTGGCGCACGATTTACATCCGCTATATGCTCCATCTCATTAAGCACATATTCCAGTTGCTCAATTTCCTCACCGGTGTTTTGCATTGTACACTTCATTTGTTCTATTTTCTCTCCCTGATGGATGTACTGTTTTCGCTTTCGTTGTAAACGATCTTTTATTATTTCTATTCCTTTCAACATTATAAAATTTAGTTATATATAAATGGTTTGATATTACTGATTATTAATCGACAAAACCGTCATATAAAATTTAATATCAAATGCAAATATAGAAAAGATTGTTTAAATAATTAGATTTTTATTTAAAAATATTCATACTTATTTTACATTTAAATTACCAGCATCAGAAAAACGTTTTTTTCATCCAATGAAACGAGTCATAATTTTGCGGCGTACTAAAATATTTTAAACAATGGATAATCAATCTTTTGACTGGCTGCTTCACGGTTGCCACGTACTATCCGAGATGGCAGTGGCTTATTTTCCCAACTATCAGGATAACTGATATAGACGATACGCTGGCAAATGCCCATACCCTCCTCGACCGATTGGAAAATGAATGTGGTACTGCCGAACATCTCCGTTCCACGTCACAACTCATAGAGGACACTATAAGTTGATAGAGGCCCGCATGGCCAGCAACAAGAACAGTGCTACAGGACTGACTACTGGATTTGCCGACCTTGACCGGGTGACATGCGGCTGGCAACCCGGTGAGGAGATCGTTATTGCTGCCCGTCCTGCGGTAGGTAAAACAGCATTTGCACTGCATCTGGCACGTACTGCAGCTTCTGCCGGTTATCATATCGCTGTGTATATTTTCACATATACAATATTTTTCTTGATGAATAACTGACTATTACCATACATTACCGATGGCAGTATGGATTTAGAAGAACACACATTTGCAAGTCATCAAGAAAATCTTGAACCTGCAAGACAAGAAAGGAAGCGAAAATATGATTTGCATAAAATTTAAATAGTCTCTAACCAATAAGTCATCTTTATACAATGACGAGTTGTTTGACAAACTTCGTAGTTAGCAATACCGGAGCAACATTCACAATTACTTATGAATCAATTATTTACAGCAACTCTTTCATTTAAACAAAAATTGCCTGCTAAAAATTTAGACAAAATTTGGTCAAATATTCCTTTTTATTAATTAAAAAGGCTACAGTTTCACAAACTACTATTGGAATTCGGTCTCTTTTCCATATATTTGCGCCCGCATTTTTGATTTTCGAATGAACCTCCTTATTCAATTTACCAAAACTAGATAAAACGAATGGAAAAAATAAACGCAGTAATTACAGGAGTCGGAGGATATGTACCCGATTACATCTTGACCAATGATGAGATTTCCAAAATGGTAGATACTACCGACGAATGGATTATGGGGCGTATTGGTATTAAGGAAAGACGTATTTTGAAAGAGGAAGGACTGGGAACTTCTTACATAGCTCGTAAAGCTGTCAAACAGTTAATAAAACGCACCCGAACAAATCCGGATGATATTGATCTGATAATTGTAGCTACAACAACCCCTGACTACCGCTTTCCTTCCACGGCTTCTATTTTATGTGAAAGACTGGGACTGAAAAGAGCTTTTGCTTTTGACATGCAAGCTGTTTGCAGCGGTTTTTTATATGCACTGGAGACTGGAGCCAATTTTATCCGTTCTGGAAATTACAAGAAAGTGGTAGTTGTAGGCGCTGAAAAGATGTCGTCAATAATAAATTATGCCGACCGGGCAACTTGTCCGATTTTCGGTGATGGCGGAGCAGCTGTCATGCTTGAACCTACTACTGAAGATTTTGGCATTATGGATGCTGTGTTAAGAACAGATGGTAAAGGATTGCCTTTTTTGCACATTAAAGCGGGTGGCTCTATATGTACTCCTTCTTATTATACATTGGATAATCAAATGCATTATATCTATCAGGAAGGACGTACTGTATTCAAATATGCAGTATCCAACATGGCTGATGCCTGTGAATCTATCATTGCAAGAAACCATCTAAGCAAAGAAAACATCGACTGGGTAATTCCTCATCAGGCTAATCAACGTATTATCACCGCCGTAACACAACGTTTGGAAGTTCCTGTCGAAAAGGTCATGGTCAACATCGAACGATACGGTAACACTAGTGCCGGCACTCTCCCACTCTGCCTCTGGGATTTTGAAGATAAATTCAAAAAAGGAGATAACCTAATTCTTACTGCATTTGGAGCAGGATTTGCATGGGGAGCCATCTATGTGAAATGGGGATATGATGGAAAAAAGAGATAGCGATTATTCGCTATCTTCAAAATAAAAAATCCTCTGATTTACTGAAAATCAGAGGATTTTTTATTTCCTAATGCGGTGCGTACGGGACTCGAACCCGTGACCCCATGCGTGACAGGCATGTAT
>ERZ1106935.121-NODE-121-length-96900-cov-14.585183_pt1 | contig 96900 bp, 79 predicted proteins | sample MGYA00403666_ERZ1106935 | MGnify/ENA primary metagenome ERZ1106935 (study PRJEB35170, sample SAMEA104062452) | human gut metagenome | biome: human gut; feature: human-associated habitat; material: faeces | place: Denmark | collected 2012-11-20 ... | reverse complement strand
CGCGATTCAATCTCGAAAACGGCATTGCCCAGTTGACAAAACTATAGGAACACCCCCCGGGGGGACGATGCGCTTTATGCTAAAAGGCCGACGCTTTCGGAGGTTCCAGAGGCCGCCGCACATTATCGACAGGTGAACTCGGAAGTGCGGTAAAAAAATGGGACCTGTCGACTAGGCCCCGGGTTTGGATTCTTGCGGCCTGCGATTTTGTTGGCAAAAATCGGAGTGTGCGCGGCAAGTTTCGATTTTCCCCGCACTTCCGAAATTCGCGATAAAAGCCCACTGCCCAGAAGCGGATACGGACAAATGCCCTCGGTAAACAGCCCCTTAAACGCGAAAACCGCCTTTCGGCGGTTCCCACGGACCAAGCCGGACGTACCGTCGCAAGGCCTCATCACGAGACTTACTTTAAGGGAGAACTCGGGGTCCGTCAATCCTATGCCCCCAATCCTCCAAATCAACCTTTGGACTCATCCTTTGGATAGCTGACAGATTATAGCCATTACTGGGCACCATGTTGACATCAAGACAACAAAAGAAGCGCTGCAACAAATCGAATAGACAGGAGAGACATGCAAGCGATCGAAAAACTAAAGACCACCGATGATTTAGCTGAACACGGAGGCGGCATATGGAAGAAATGGCCCTGGAAGGACTCCGATCATTATGAATTAATGTCCGATCTAATCCTTAGGGCTAAATACAGCATTCAAGATTTCAATTCCACTATCGGCGGGGGCTTCTTGCCCAATCCAAAGGACACCGTTTATCTTGTGGCACTTGCTACTTGGATAAAAGATGCGTTCTGGCAAATTAAAGGGGACTCATGTCGGCCACGGCGCCTAGGCTAATGCCACGGTGCTGCTTCACAATATTCAACAGTGGCTAATTAAACAAACACCGCATCCCACCAAAACGCTAGTGCCCAAGCCGTTCTAGCCAAAGAACAGCTTGGGCACACTCCATGAGACCACAGCAAGAGCCGCAACCGGACCTCGCGTCAGTAGCGGACACACCCCATCCCGCCGGCAATCACCCCTCTCCGTCCATGACCGACCAGCTCACAGGTTCAATGCCCGGAAGAGACGTTAGGCAAGAGGGGCAGGCAACCTGATAGTTCCCGTAATTTGTTCTGCGCTGCATCGAAGCGGAGACGCATACCGCTTTGCGGGCGCGAGTGACGCCGACGTACAGCAGGCCTATTTCCTCAATAAGCCCATCTGGCATTTTCTTCGCATCAGCAATCTGGCAACCTCGCGCAGAACGTAAGCATATACCAGCATTTTCGCAACGAGAGCAAATCCCTCCAGGCCAATCGAAACGCGTAACGCCCGGAATGAAAACGGTGTCCCACTCGAGCCCCTTAGCGGAGTGAACGGTCATCATGGAGATACCCACATCAAGGTAATCGGAGAAACGTCGCAGGGAGCCCTCGGAAAAGATACTAACGATATAGTCGAAGCGCTCCGAAGGTCCCATCGCGACGCAGTCATTTTTAAGGTGTTTCCGCAGCGCTCCTAGAAGCATGGCATAGGACCGCCCATACTCGAACCTCTTGGAGCCAGTCAGCAGTTCATCAGAGATGGAGTCGATTATTTTGTCCGCAGCAGACCGGCTGACGCCCTTTTCTCCAGACACTGCATCGGTAATCCTGGATAAAGCAAACGCATTGAATTCGATGAACCCCCGACTTGTATCCGAGAAGAGTCCGTTGAAGTAAGAGATACCTTCTTTAGCAAGCTCTTCCATAATGAGATCGGCAAGGGCACCACGCTTACGAACAAGAATCGCAATCCTCCCGCCACTGCTTTGAGCGAGCGCCGTAACCTTGGAAACGATGGCAGTCGCTTCGTCTTGCTGAGTAGAGCCAACAAATATGGGAAGTTGGGGCGTACCGCCGGCAATGGTGCCCTTCATGTTAGAGCGAATCGCAGCACCGAGCTCTCCGACGATAGATCTCCCAGAAAACCTATGGTTATGCTCGAGTTCCAACGGCGTTAGACGCAGTTCGGTAGTGGCCTTTGCCTTTAAGCCTTCCATTGCACCAATAAAACCATAAACACGCTGAATGGGGTCGCCGAACATGCAGATCCCCGACTCATCAGAAATCAGACCCCTTAGGAAGACATAGCACAACGCATTCGTGTCCTGCGCCTCGTCGACAAGCACAACAGGATATGCTGCCGACAGATAGGACCTTAACTTGGGAAAATGAGCGAGCAATTCAATTGCAAGGGAAATCATTGCGGAGTATGGCAAGAGACCGTTCGATGCAAACCTTTCCTTGATGATCCTATTAAAGGAAAACATCACACGCCTCAAGTCCATTTCCTGACCGTTTCTCATGAAGCGGAGGAAGTCGTCAACGGCATTCTTTTCATCCCAGGTCAGCCTGCCACCTCGCGAAACCAGCTCGCTAACGGCGCTGTTGTCATCAACCATAGAGAGCTCGCCAACGTTCACTGGGAGCGAGAGCGATTTCCAGTATCTGCGTAGCAGAGCCCAAGCAAAGCCGTGGAAGTTGGTCGCCATGACGCTGTCCTCAAAACGCTTGGCCACGGGACCAGGAAGTGCCGACATAGTGATGCTCAAATCCATACGCATCCTCCGCGCGGCGGCAACGCTAAAGGTCAGGGCCAAAATCCTTTTTGGCGGATGGACTTCGCCAGATGCCAGCAGCCAGCAAGCCCGTCCAGTCATCACCGCGGTCTTCCCGTAGCCTGCCGGCGCCTCCACGAACACCCTCTTTGATGGCGAGAAAATCGCGGAGCACTGCGACGCATCCCCACCACAGCGCGCCTCAATCTCGGCTCTAACACTATCCCGCAGGTCAGTCTGACTCATCAGCATTCGAGCCCCACGGCCTTGCGAATAATACTTTTGTAACATGTGGGAACGCCATTAGCACCAAGAGCCTCCGCGAGGGCGACGCCAGACACGACGCCCTTGTTCGATGAAAGCCATGCATACATAAGCGCACGTGATTTGGGCGTGTCTGCGAATAACCCGTCAAACTCCGATCCCCGGAAATCGTATTCAGGGTCCCGCAAGTTAACGCCGTAGACAGCATAGGCGCTTTTCAAAGCTTTACTATTCCCCTTGATGCAAGTTGCCCTCTGAAAATGATCAATCGACTCAAGAAGCGCAATAAACGCACCCTGGTTATCGCTAGCGAAGAACGAGTCAACGACCTCAGCTTCAAAATCCCGTTCAGTTGTCGTTATGTGGTCTCCAGAAGTTTCTAGCGAATCGTTATCCCTATCGACAATGGAATAATTTGGAATCTCAAACTTGTTCAGAAGTTCACAGAGCGGCTCGACGTTCTTTTTCCCGCCAGCCCTGATAGGCACAACTCCATAATCATCCAGATCCATCCCAAGGTTGCGTGCAAAGACCGGAATGGCCCCAGACTCCGTCTGCCCTTCAAAAGCCAATACCGACCGCGCGAAAAAAGCCTCTCGTATTGACTCAAAGTTCAGCATAAGATGCTTTTCAACCTTGTCAGAAAGGTTAATATCCTTGCCGCACATGACCCTTGGAGAATCTTCGCCCTGTCCAAATCGCACAATGTTCTTATAGCCGCGAGCAAGAATGTTTGGCGAATGCGTCACCATGATCAGCTGAGCTTTGATTGAATCAATCCCGAAATACTCCTTTAGAAGGGCGTTAAACTTGGTGTCCTCCCCTTCGCAAATCCTATGTAAGCTCTTCGAGAGCCGTCTTTGCATATACGGATGAAGATGAGCTTCGGGTTCGTCATAAGCCAGCACGGCATGCAGCACGCGCTTGTCATCGCCATCCGAGCAGAGGCTCTCTTGAAGGCGCTTAGGCGAAAGTCGCATAATGCTCTCGATTATCGAAAGCGAGGCAATGGCAAGGTACTGCAAGCCTACCCCTGCCTTTTTAAAATGAACGCCTCCCTTATCAAGCAAGGTAACCAAACTTCCAAGCGTTCCGCCATCCGATGAGTCGACGCCCGTCCTCACACCATATGATGACAAGATGGGTACGTCACCGACAATCGCACCGAGATCTTCAAGCAGACCTTCGAGCTCATTCCCGTCTAGAAAGTCAAAGACCTCTTTGCCCTCCTTATCCAGGTAAAGAGCGATACCTTTGGAGAGAACTTTACCGACGCCGCGCGTACCGTCAAACGCCAAGTCTCCCCTATTGAAAGATGCAGTAGAGTACCTGAACATGTGAACAGATCTCATAAAAGAAGGGGGGATCTTTTCCCCGCTTTCCTCGGCCACAAACTCTATTCGAGAATCCGGATCGTCAGCAAAGGCGCAGACGGTAATGGTGTTTCCGGTCGTAGGGTCGATGTCGATCCCCGATATTCCGATCTCGTCCTCGTCCATCTTTAAAGTTACTACAGCACCTGATCGCCTTTCGGTGTCTGCGAAATCTTCTTCGCTGATCATCGCTTGGTTGAAAATTGTATTGAGCAAGTCGAGCACATTCGTTTTGCCGAGATTGTTCTCGCCGACAATATAGGTCACGTCCTCGTCAAAACTAATCGCAACACCATCGAGATTCCGATAGTTCTCAATCTTCAGTTTAGAGATCCTCATGCAGCCTCCCGACCGTTAGGGTTTATGGCTACCAATAATCTAGCACGCCTCATGTTGTACCGAGTGTGAGGCGCAACCGCTTCGAGTGGCTTCTAAATCGCAATAGCAATCCTAAGAAGGTTATTTGCACGCAAGGTCCTGTCTCTTATGAACACCAATCCCCAGTCTGCTCCCTCCCCCTCCCCAACATCCCCAGAAAGTTCGCTAATGTTGACTGGTGTTCCCGTAAAATAAACCCCAACAAAATATGTGCGGAGTACTGGCCTGGAGCTGCCTTCGGACCCTATTGGCTGCTCACCGAGAGGCTCCGCTATGAAACGACCCCTTTACTACCTGCTCTGCGCGATCGCGTGCACGTCCATGGTCAGCTCGACGATGCCCATGGCAACCATCGCAGAAGCCATCCAGCCTCAAGCAACCGCAGAGCAGCAGGCGCAAGCCGACGCCACGAACGGCGACACAGGCAAAGCCGAAGACGGCACCAACACAAATGCGACAGCAGATACCGTAGAGGACAGCACCGCAACATCCACCGGCACCAGCGCAGTCAACACGGAAAGCGCTGGCGGCACCACCGCCGCCAACACCGCAGACGCCGCCACACCCGGCAGCACCACCGCCGCAACCACCACCCCCGCCCCATCCCTCCGCGCCCAAACCAACGGCACTCCCGAGGCGATCTCCGCCACGTCACAAACCACCTACGCCCACTCCGCCACGGCAACCCAAAACGGAGTCACCTTCACCGTTTCGTGGAACGACGCCCCCGCGGGCACCGCGACGACCTTCCACGTAACCCAGACCAACGGCTCGTCCCAGGCAAAGGCGCGCATGGACGTGCCCACCTATTGGGACGGCGGCAGCCAGGAAAGCGTCTGCGACCCGTCGCGCCCGGCATGGGCCAGCTACTGCAGCCTGGGCACCGCGGGCCACGACTTTACCTTTGACTTCACGGCATCGGGCACGTACCGCATCTACTTCTACTTTATGGACAACGACAGAAACGACCCCCAAAACGACAAGGGAATCTACTATCTGCGCACCACGGCGGAGGTGACCGTAAACGACGCCGCACGCACAAGCGTCACGCAGATTGTCTACAACGCTGTTGCCCAGTGCAGGCAAGAGACAAACGGCTCGGAATACGACATGGCGCTGTGGCTCCACGACTGGACGCTCGACCAGCTGGAGTACGACCACAGCCTCAACTGGTGCTCGGCCGAAAGCGGCCTCACGCGCCACCAGGGCATCTGCGAGAGCTACCAGCGCATCTACTCCAAGCTCCTTGACGCTGCGGGCATCGCCAACGGCCGCATCACCGGCAACGGCCACACCTGGAACGCCGTAAAGATCGACGGCAAGTGGTGCCAGATGGACCTAACTTGGGACGACACCAGCGACAACTGGTACGGGGACCTGGACCAGCGCCATCTGTACTTTGGCCTGACCGATGAGCTCATGGCAATCGCCCACTCCGACCACACGGCAAACTACCAAAAGGGCGACTACGCCTACCGCTCGACCGACCTGTCCAACAATTACTTTGTGCGTAATGGCAAGGCCGATGAATGGGCAGACAAGTATGCCGACCGAATTCAGCAGCACTTGGATGCCAAGGAAGAGAGTTTTTCCATCGATGCCGACAACCAGTTGTTCCCGCCGAGTATCTCCGGGATTCAGAATGGGATTATTGCTTATGCGATAAATCAGAGAGAGTGGAAGGCGAACGACGCAAAGGTTGAGCTTACGGTGGCATCTAACGTCAACAAAGAATCGAACTACAAATGGTGCGCTAAGTACGACCTGGCAGCAAAATACCGAATCGCAACATTAGAGAAAGTTATAGACGACGGCTCCTACCGCCTCGCGGCCGCCCTCGACGCCCGGATGGCCGTGTCGGCCTCCGCATCGGGCTGCTCGCTGTCCTCGGGCGCGGGCTCCCTCTCCCTCGAGCGCGACGGGGCGACGGGCCTCTACAGGGTCTCCTCGGGCGGCCTGATGCTGACCGAGTCGGGCAACCGGGCGGTGCTGGCCGAGGCGGACGGCTCCGCCTCACAGCTGTGGCGCGTCTCGGCCCTGGGCGGAAGCCGCTACTCATTCACGTCCGCCTCCGGGCTGGCGCTGGACGACCGGGGGCAGCGGACCTCGGAGGGCAACACGGTATGGCTCTACGAGCCCAACGGGGGGCCCGCCCAGGCATGGGTCCTTACCTAGTCTGCAAGATCTTTCAAATACTTTTTGACAATCTCCCGAAATGATTCAGGGAGAAGCCTTCGTGCTATTTTCTTAGTATAAAAAAATATTCCCCGCTCACGCCTTTTATACATACACTCAATGGCATGCCAACCACCTTCGACAAATGCGTCAATATAGAGCTGTCTGTCTTTTGGAAGGGTGCTCGGGCGGCGGAGCTGATCGTTGCCTTTAGCGATATCGTCAAATTCGACAGGGTACAAGTCCAGTGCGTTGCTGGATTCAATAAACACCCTGCCGCGATCGTTATTCACCAGCAAGCAGGAGACGCCCTTCATCTGATTGAACCTCTCAGCATCCTTCAGAACATCGGGCCTGTTTACATCGACGCCCCAGAAATCGCCGATGGTAAGATCGCCAGCACGAAATCTCCCTGCATAGGGGCACCTATAGCAGCTGTCGCGAAGCGTCTTGAGGTTCAAGAACATGTCGTAGTAGGGGGATTTTGCCGCAGGAATGGTGACCTCTCTTCCGTCCTCAAGAAGAAGAAGAAGAAGAAGGGAGTGACCCCACCCCTCGCGCTTGCACCTAAACCGGAAATCAACCACGGGAGACCCAAGCTGTTTGCCATAGTCCTCAGCGCAGTCCGCGAACATGCGGCCGGAAGGGACGCCGTGACAGACCAGGTCAACGGTTGTCAGGTTCTGATAATCGCGTCCGAGGAAACCCCTAAGGCCAGCGACTTGGCAGGGCGTTCCGCAGAACAGGACCTGCCTGCCCTCACGAAGATCCGCCTTAACATCGGCAAAGCAAACTCCGGCATCGCTCTGCACATATTTTGAGTTAAGAAGCGGAGACAGCTCATCAACGCTTGCCGCACGACTATGCAACACTCGAAGCGTATTCCCCTCACGCTCATAGGAAGCACCATATGCGACGCCGCCAGAAGAAATAAGCTCACGCGCAACGGCACCGAAAACTCCGCCGGAGGCGGACTCCGAGACATCGCCCCTACCAACAGCGGCAAAGAACGGTCCGGCCGAATTAGAGCCTATCCCCCGGTTGAGGCCGCACGCCCTCGTGCACGCGCCACAGCCAATACAGAGATCGCTATCAATTACAGGAAGAACAAACCCATCCTTCCCCTCGGACATGGTGATGGCGCCTTTCGGGCAGCCGGCGGCACATGCCCCGCATCCGCAGCAATGCGATGGCGACTCAAACAGTGTGGGAACTTCGCCCCTTTTCACGGTAGACATGCAGTTATCCCCCTATTTGCGAGCTGAAACAAGCTTACGCAGAATATCGGCATTTATATAAACGGAAAAAGCCAGAGCAATTGCCAGGCAGGCGATAGCACTCCAGATGCCCGCACCGTAGGCAGACAGATAATAAAAAGCGAATACGCCTACAATTGAAACCAAAGTCAAAACCTGCTCAACCCGGTCTTCGACAAGCTTCGTAAACTTTGCGACTTTAATCCTGCGGTACTCGTTCACCACGATCATCGCCAAGAGCGTTGCAACGGATGCACCATAAAGGCCGAAGTGCGGAATCAGCACGACACACAGAACGGCGCAAAGGACCGCAGACACAGCAGTGGTAGTACCCATAATTCCGGTCTCCTTATGTGCGGTAAAGATGCCACCGTAAAAGCCAGAAATGTTGCTGAAGTACGTCGCCAGGAGCAATATCGGCACATACAGCAGGCCCTCACCGAATGAACCCTTAATCAGGACGCCGTACACGAGGGGCATAAGCGCAGACATAAGCAGAACGACGCTCATCATGAAACGCCTGAGCGCACGATACACAGAGTTATAGAAAGCCGACTCGTCCTCATCGGAGTTGAGGGCGCGCGCCGAGCTCTCCTTCCAGGACTGGTAGAAGAAGCCATACACCTGGTCCATGACACCGGGGAACTTGTAAGAAACGGCGTACACGCCGGCAGCGGAAGCCCCGAGCGTGTTCATGATAATGAGCCTGTCCAGCAGGTTATTAATAGTCCAGGAAACCTTGTTGGGAATGAGCGGAAAGGAATACCGCAGGAGGTCTCGAGCATAGGAAATGGAGAAAGCCGACGGATCGATATAGCGCCAGAGCTTCCGCATGACCATGAACGTGAGGGCAACACCGCCCTGCGCAATGACCGTGGCAGAAAGCATGCCCACCACGCCCCAGCGCAACACGGCGATAAACAGAACGTTTAACACGATGGTAAGAGCGCTCGCAGTGAAGTTCATGACAGAATATCCCACGGTATCACCGAAACCACGTAGGACCGCCGAAGCCATCTGCAGAAGCGCACCAGCAATAACAAGCCCCACGACCCAGCCAAGATTTTCAGGCTCAAAAAGCAACCATACCAGAATCGCCATGACTGCAAAGCATACGCATCCGGCAAGAAGTACAGCGCATGACGCTGTCACGGCTGTAGACCGATCCTCATCGGTACGGCAGTCAATGAGAAACCGAAACAGCGCTTCATCCATAAGCAGCGAAACCGCAGGAACGCAAAATAAAGCAATAGTATTGATGTAGTCTACGGTGCCGTAATCAGCAGTGGAAAGAACCGATGTATAGAGCGGAAGCAGAAGAAACGACACGAGCTTTGTTGCCATGCCGCCAACTGCGATAATGCCGGTATTTTTGATAAGTCGGCTTGTCTCTCCCATTACGAAAGCGCCTTTCTAAGATAAGCCCACGAATGCTCACGCAGAGAATCAAGAAGAGAGTCCACATCACCCCAGTCACAAGGAGGAACATCGTCGGCACACATAACGTTGACGCAACGGTCAGACAGCCCGATATTGCCCAGCAAGTCGCGCATACGCGCACCAGACTTATCTGTTGCATATACGCGGAAGGGCTTATGGAAGAGAACAGAGAATACAGTTGCATGAAAGGAATTGGTAACGATGAGGTCTGCGTGTGCGATAAGAGAAACGAACTCTTCAGGGCCAACGCCAAACAGGTTAATTGAATTTGGGATATCTAGATTATTCTCAGATATATAAGCCACCTTCATGCCTGTTGCCTCCGTCATCGCGACGGTGCTCTCGATAAGCTCAGGACATTCACGCAAAAGATACATGAAAATATATTCACCTTGCAAGACATCTTTAGATGCCATGTCGGTATAGTCATCGGATTCCAACAAAAGTGTGGGATCTAAAACAACGTCGATAGGCGTATCGACAAGTGGCTGAAATAGCGGAACCGTCTCCTCCTCGCGAACAGACAAAAAATCAAACCTTGAAAGTAAATCGGATACAAGTTGCTCATCAAAATTCTCCGGTCTAAAGAAAGTATGAGCAAGACTGGGAGCGTAAGCAACTCGTCGACTATCTCCGGCAAATGAAAGGAAATAGGGGCCAACAACACCTTGTGTGCAATCGAGATTCCAAATTTGATCGCTTCCGCAAATAAAACAATCAAACTGCTCAGCGAGTTCGTACATATCACTTTCTTTTTTCCAGAAATACGGTCTCTTTGTAAGCCTGAAATACTTTTTAGAAAATTCCGCGAATGCAGCCTTTCTAGACGACTGCTTACGCCAACAGCGCATTGCGCGCAGCGTCATCTTCGGGTGGCGAGGTTGGAAAAACCTATATTGCTCATAGTCACGAGAACGATAGTCGATTATTCGCACCTCATGCCCCATGCCTTTCAAGACTTCTTGAAGCGCATAAGACTGAAGTGCAGACCCGAAATTTAAAGCACCGTGGAAAGTAATCGTTCCAATCTTCATTATTTATCTGTTCCTGTTCACCCAAATATGAATAGCATCTGAAAGGCTGAGTCCAGTTACCCCATCAGCAGCTAGAGAAAGCGATGCGAGAAGATAGCGGCTGTAATCCGAAGTGCGCAGAGCCTTCTCAATATCCTTCCATCTACCATTCATCGAAGTACTCACCCTGCTGAACTCATCAATTGAATTGAACGTGTCACAACAACAAGCAAATAAAATCTTACGAGCGCAGTTGTCCAGAGCGACAGTTCTCCCAAGCAAGAGCGGTCCGAACAAAGGAAAAATGCGATTGAAGTCTTCCTGACTATAATTAATCCCCAGCTCTGCACGTAAAGAAATCAACTCATCAAGAACCCAATACGAATCAAGCCCTTTAACATTCGTAGGGGTAGACTGCATTATGGATCCAGGACGGATTCGGTAATAATAGCCACTCAAATCATAACAAGGTTCATCGTTAAAGCGACAATCTATCCATACCGGATGAATCAGATCTTCGTACCATGCACCAACGGGAAAACCTAGTCGATTCCAGACTTCACGACGATATAGTCTGCCCCACGGCACCATCCAACTAGCTCTATCGTTCTCTATCTTGCCAAGCAAACCATCATCAGACATATATCTAAAAGTCGATGTAACGAAATCCGCAGATGTTTCATCGAGTCTGCTCCGCATATCCTCAAGATACCCTGGCCCGATCATGTCATCAGAATCCACGAACATGATGTACTTACCGCGAGAAACTCTAAGACCCGCATTACGTGCTGCGGAAAGGCCGCCGTTTATTTGGTGAATTACAAGAACATTAGGCATTAGTCCATACGAATCGGCTATAACGCCAGAATCATCTTTAGACCCGTCATCTACAATAATAACCTCAAACTTGCCAGAAAACTCCTGTGTCACAATGGAATCAAGGCAAGGTTTGAGGTATTTTTCAACGTTGTATACAGGCACAATAATAGAAATGTCGTAAGATATGCCTTCCTTAAAAACAATAGGCATGAACATATTGGATGGTCTCTTGGAAACCATGCTAAGCTTCGCCTTAGACGCATAGGATATAGAATCGGAACGACGACATAACCTAAGTAAGCCATCATAAATAGGGCTAGAAAGTAGAAGTTTAATAGCCTTCTTAATTAAATTAAGAATATGCAACAATTGACTCCTCCCATCTTCAAAGTCGAATAAATATGCGCTTCCATCAATTCGGACATTTAAGTTATGATGCCCCAACATGCAATCAACAAGACCAATCGCAGACGGCACCCCATAGAGGAATAGACTACAAACAATAAATCACAAACGAAAGCGTCTATTGACTCACCCAGACCATGGGGGCGTTGGAGAACTTCTTTGAAAAAACGTGCAAAGACCAGCTTCTAAGCATCGACCGAAATAACTAAAGCCCAAGGAATGAATACACCGCACGACAAGACTGAACCTTTGATATCGGTTCAATCGTAAATTCTTGTCACTTAATTGAAAGCTAAGGACAAGCTCGGTCAGGACTAATAATGCTCCAACTAAATATATTAGAAAAAAGCAATAATGACCTGCATTATACAAATAGACGACGGAGACATTTAAAGCAGCTTAGTAAGTGCCGAGCAGAAAAAGAAACGATACTGCAATTTGACAAAACAAGACTATGAACTAAGTCCGGACAATTGCTGATTCGACTCTGATACTCGCTTTTAATTGTTTTATCAAATTGCCTTTTCACCTCTTTATCCACTTCACAATGCCAAAGAACTTCATCAAGATCACAATAGTGTCGACAGATACCCCTTTTGGCATTTTTTACTGAATCGCTCGACCATTCACTCGCATAACGAATCAACTCGTCGCTTACAAAGCTCCAATCAGTTATCTGATCCTCTTTAAACTGCTTCGTACTATTAGCGCCATGCTGACGATAGTAGTAAAGCGGCTCGTCAATGTGAAATAAACTCTTTGCAATATCGAAAACAGGAAGAAGTTGACAAAGATCCTCACCGTGCATAAGGCCAACTCGTTTCGAGTACCACTCATCACTGGCAAACAAATCTCTCCGAATGACCTTATTCCAAACGCTATTGAAATCGCATCCGCACAACAGGTTTTTAACAGCATCAAAAGATTCGCCCGTATGCATACCAGAACAGATATCAACTTTTAACGAGGGTTTAATAGGCATCAATCCCATGGTAAAGTCAAATGAAATGATATCAGCACCAGTCGAGGCAATTACATCGCATACCTTTTTGATGCAGCCTTCAAGAAGAGCGTCATCGGAGTCGAGCGAAAGAATATAACGCCCACTCGCCTTACGAAGACCGTCTCGACGTGCAGCGAGAAGACCTTCGTTGTCCTTATGAATAACGAAGGCTCTCTCACGCTTATCGCAATAAGCATCGCAAATCTCGGGAGATCCATCGGTGGAACCATCATCCACAAGAATCACCTCAAAAGAGCCGGTCCCTTGAATATCAATAGATTCCAGACAAGCGGGAAGAAAACGCTCGGTGTTATATACCGGTACAACAATACTGATGTCAGGCGTTTCGTCATGCATAAATAACTCCTAATAGCGCCGACGAATACGGAAAAAGATCGCAGCTGCCGCCATATACAAACGTAATGACAAAATAAAACACGAAAAATAAAAAGCCCAGAGTTCCAGTTAGAAACCGCTCTCTACCAAGGTTTTCAGATAAAAAGGGGTAAACCAAACCTGAAATGAAAAGAAAAGGGAAACTGAGTCGAATTAGCTCAGGACTGATGCTCGCAAATTGAGCGAATAAGGAAGAAATTATGCCACAGCTCGTATAAAAATTAAGTGTCCATCGATCAATGCTCGTGGTCAAACCCTTACTACCCAACATCCATATAGCAAGGCAAAATAGAAAATAAATAAGCATTGTGATATTAAATGAGCCCATTCCAGCGTGTTTGATCTGAAAGCTATATGACGACGTAAATAGAGACACGAGTTCCATTACATCCGGTCCAATCATAATCACACAAATAGCAAAAATGATAACGCCAACGCATGCAAGAAGTGCAACGGTCTTGTATGAACGTTCTTGTCTGCGGTTGAAGCATGAAATATAAATAATCCAAATTAAAAGTCCTATGATAGACATTTTGTGAAAGCCAACTGCAAGAGCCAAATAAACAATAGCGGGGACGTGCTTCTCACGGAACAGCTCATAGAGCATCATGACGAGCATACTAGTAGCAAGACATTGCCTAATTATGTTTAACGTATAACCGAACACAACGAAACAAAGAAAGAAACCTACGACAGGATACCCGCGAGGATACAACTTCCTAACAACTAAAATATAGGGAAGGAGAACGATGGCTTCACAAAGAAAAAGAACAGCGTGGAAATCACCAGTCAGTCTCCCCAGGATCCAGAAGAGAATTACGAATAGCGGCTCTTGATCTGAGCAAGCACCCATAGCACCTGTGAGCGAATAATACTGCGAGGCGTAAAAACACCTGAGAGGATATGCCGAGGTATCGGTACCGACAGATGCATCGCGCAGCCCCGCCACCAAACAAAGGGGGAGAACCGCGATAACCGCTAGAAGAAAACTGACGCGCTTATTAGGTATCTTTACCGAAAAATATAGCAATGCAATATGGGACACAAAGGCAATGAAATAGATTGGCATCTCTACACCTGCTTTGCATATCGTTTGTAAACCGTCGATTTACCTCCGGTCGAAACCACGTCGAAAACACCAACACAGCAGTTAAACACATCTTGAAAATAGATGTTATACAAAAAGCTGCCATGGCATTCAGTAACGTTAAACAGATGCGCGCTAATAGAAAAACTCACCTTATCAACCTTTTATCACAGGAGTTACCCGATAGCCTTACCAGAAATTGCAGCATATAACGCATAGAAAGCGTTATGAACCCTAGGAGAGATAGAAAAGAGAGCACAGCGTAACCTCCATTTTGAACAAGCATGTGGGTTCCTCGACGCCCTCCAGGCAAGCCCTCGAGCATTCCTCAAATATTTCTGGGCGTCAGCCTTACTATCAAATCCGTCCGGATCAACCCTCATTGCAACGCGGAGCGTACAGAATGATTGAAAACACTCAAACTCGCCCTGAAATTCAGACCCGGCAAATCGTCGAACAGTCTCAATAGTCCTGTCCATGTCTTTAGCATGCTTGGAACCCTGCTTTCTGAGCGTTGTAATGGAACCAGGTCTCGTCACGTATGCATAAAAGCACGCATCAGAGAATGCAACCTTTTGAATTTTGGAACAAATTTTAGCAATTACGCCCATGTCTTCGAAGAGCTGCCCCTCAGGAAAGACAAGGTCGTTAATAAGAGATCGTTCAAAGAGCTTTCCGCACGCAGAGCCGCTCTCACCGCTTAATAAAAGTAATTTTCGTAAATGCTCAATTCCAGATTCAACATGGAATTCTACATTCTGCCCCATCTTATAGTTATCAAGAACAGGCGTCTTCGCAAAGGAGCCGATAACGAGCGAAACTTGATACTTGTCAGCCGCTTCGACCATCAACTCAACAGTTCGCGAATCAATCAAATCGTCCCCATCAACATACATGACATAATCGCCGTGGCACCTTTGAGTACCAAAGTTACGAGCAGAAGAAAGACCGCCGTTTTCCTTATGCAAAATCTTAAATCGCGTGTCTGATCCAACGGCATCTTCAATAAGATCAATAGTATTATCAGTACATCCATCATCCACAATAATATATTCGATATTCGAATAAGTCTGACCAAGCAATGAGTTTACGCAAGGAAGCGCGAACATACCCACGTTGTACATGGGGACAATGACACTAACCAGAGGCTTAGCAACATCAGAAGCCATATATCTAAGACCTCCTGAGAACAAAACGATATATCAACGCTCTAACGGAATTTGGCATCAGACAGACGACGGCATGCGGTAAATAAGAACAGATATAATCGCATTTTGTGAAATAGCCACGCTCAACTTGAGCACGCTTAAATGCTTTAGCGTACTTAAGATACTGCGAGCCCCCCCTGCGAGCATAGAAATCCCCACTAACGCGCATCGCAACAAGCGGTTCCTTCAGGTTATCCGCCTTGCAGCCACATGCGAGCATCCTGTTAAAAAGGTCCCAATCCTCAAAGTAGAGAAAATCGGAACTGTAGTTACCAGCCTCCATGACTTTCGACTTTCTAAACGTCATAGGAGGATGACGAAAGGGATTTCGCCTTTTGGAATAAGAACGTATAGCGTCGATGCCCTTGGGAAGATCTGTGGCCGCAACAGGTTCATTGGGAGTCGTGACGAATTCGATAACATCGCTTCCGACCATATCGAGACCACTATCAATAGCGGCAAGCTGTTTCTCCATACGATCCGGACGAGCTATATCATCAGTGTCCATGCGTGCAACAATTTCGTTAGAGCAAGCAAGGATGCCTTGGCGCAGTGCATACCCAAGTCCATGGTTTTTTTCATACGAAACAAAATTGAACAGTCCGGGATGCAGGAAGTCATAATCTTGGAGCACGTCTTCAAGCTCATGCGTAAGCGGACCATCCTTGACCATGACGATCTCGGCAGGAGAAACCGTTTGATTCAGCATGCTGTCTAAAGCTTGAATTAAAAAGGCAGGATTTTCTTTTTTGTAAATGCTCATCAACACACTGTAAGAAGAAGAAAAGTTTGTCTGCATCTATCGTCCCGTTCTCTTCTTTCCAAACATGGCACCAAAAGTGCCAGTAAAGCACTTCCAATCCATCGCAAAACAACGGTTTTGGACATAGCGAAGCTCAATCTTCTGGCGCAGGCCGCTCTCGAAGGTTGCCTCATTACGATCGGTTGCCTGCCACAGACCAGTAATACCGGGCTGAACAGAGAGCAGCTCAGCCTTTTCCTCGTCGGAAAAGTGCTGTTCAAGCTCATCCCTTGTAATGGGACGCGGTCCAATAACGGAAAGATCGCCGTTAAGCACGTTCAGGAACTGAGGCATCTCGTCGATAGAGCACTTACGAATAAACTGACCAATCTTGGTAATACGAGGGTCATCGTCAACCTTGCGTTCGACTTCCCACTGATGTAGCTGCTCGGGACTCAGATACTTCTGTACATCGCCAGCATCGGCGACCATACTACGAAGCTTAAAAATCTTGATAGTCCTTCCGCCTCTGCCGACGCGCTCTTGCGTATACATGGGGCTGCCGGGCGATTCGAGACTAATGAGCACGCACACGATGGCGATAGGAATAAGCAGCAGTACGCTCATCAAAAGACTGAACACCAGATCAAACAGCCTCTTAATAAAGCGGTAACCAAGCGTACCGCTCGGCTTAATCTCTTTAATAGCTAGTGCATCCCCCATTGATGCACAGCTCTCTGTCATTTCCTTAGCAGCCACAGTCAAACTTACGTCCCCGTTCCCCAGGGATCCCCCAATCGGTAAATTCAAAAAAGCGTACGAACAGCCGGTACAACGTCTCCCTTTACGTTTTGCTGGGAACGTCAAGCGGTAGCAGCTCCCTAAAAGCGGAGTCGCCTTCGCCCACGTCCACCAGGCACCAGCGCTTATGACGGTCGATCTTCTTTACACGGGCCTCTTGCCCCACTAAGGGCCCTTGCTCTATGTGCAGCACGCCGTCTTCTATGCGCGCGACGCTGTTGCGCACCACGCCGTCATCGTCCAGTATGCTGCGGTACCAGTCCTGTGCATCGTCCGGCATGGGCATGTACGCCCGCTCCCTACTGCCGGCGATGCGACAGCCAAAGCTCAGCTGGGCCAAAGCCCATCAAGCGCGGCGGCATCGTGCGTAGCGACGAAGAAATATTCCTTGTACATGGGTTTGGTCTGGAGCGACCAGACACCGTCCCGCTTAAACCAGAACTCCTTTTGCATTACAAAGGCGTCTTTCATAAGCTCGTGCGGGATAATGCAGCGGACCTTTTCGCAGGTCTCGCGCTCTTTTCCATTGGGGGTGTGAACCAGATACCAGCGGACGCGACCGTGCTGGCTGTTGGTGGTGACGCCGTTAAATGCGCCTGGCAGACGCTCTTGGCGCCGTGCCGTCTGTTCCATGCTCTCACCCCCCCCTCTTTTGGCTTTGCGATGCACACGAAATGCAGGGGCGTTTAGAACAGGCTTCTCGCTCGCAGCTAGGCACAGTCGCAAAAGTACAGGTTTTTGTATCTTTCGACTGACGACATTATATAAGCAATTAATCAGCGTTTGTCCAGATTACGCAAAATATACTGCCAGTAGGTGCATCTCCATACCCCTCTACAAAAACCTGTACCTTTTTGTGCAACAAAAAAAGCCGCTCAACCAGCGGCTTTTCTTATTTGGGCATGAAAAAGGCGACCGTCCTGTGTGAACGGTCGCCTTTGTTAATTGTTGTGAAGCTTGCCTTAGGCGCGAGTCTTGATCTCCTCGGTCACCTTGGCAACAAACTCGTCAACGCTCATCTGAACGGTCTCGTTGGAGCGATCGCGGACGGAGATGTTGCCGGCCTCGACCTCCTTCTCGCCCAGGATGAGCATGTAGGGCACGCGGTCGATGCTGCGGGCCTCGCGGATCTTGTAGCCGATCTTCTCGTCGCGATCGTCGCAGACCACGCGAATGCCGGCCTCCTCCAGCTTGGCGCACACCTCGTGGGCGTAGTCGCGGCTCTTCTCGGAAACCGGAAGTGCCTTGACCTGCACGGGAGCCAGCCAGGTGGGGAACTTGCCCGCAAAGTGCTCAATCAGAATACCGATGAAGCGCTCGATGGAACCAAAGCACACGCGATGCAGCATGATGGGGCGCTTCTTGGTGCCGTCGGCGTCCACGTACTCCAGGTCAAAGTTGAGCGGCATCTGGAAGTCGAGCTGCACGGTACCGCACTGCCAGGTACGGCCGAGCGAGTCCTCCAGGTGGAAATCGATCTTGGGGCCGTAGAAGGCGCCGTCGCCCTCGTTGACCTCGTAGTCCATGCCCAGCTTCTCCAGAGCGGTGCGCAGGCCCTCCTCGGCGCGCGCCCAATCCTCGTCGGAGCCCATGGAGTCCTCGGGGCGGGTGGAAAGCTCAACGTGATACTTAAAGCCAAATTTTTGGTACACGGAGTCGATAAGGTTGACCACACCCACGATCTCGTCGGTCAGCTGGTCGGGACGCACAAACAGGTGGGCGTCGTCCTGGTTAAAGCAGCGCACGCGGAACAGGCCGTGCAGGGCACCGCGCAGCTCATGGCGGTGCACCAGGCCAATCTCGCCGGCGCGGATGGGCAGCTCGCGGTAGGAGTGCGGCTTGGAGGCATACACCAGCACGCCGCCCGGGCAGTTCATGGGCTTAATGCAGTACTCTTCGTCGTCGATGACGGTGGAGTACATGTTGTCCTTGTAGTGGTCCCAGTGGCCCGAGGTCTTCCACAGCTGCTTGTTCATGATGAGCGGCGTGGAGATCTCCACGTAGCCGGCCTTGTGGTGGATCTCGCGCCAGTAGTCCAGCAGCGTATTCTTAAGGATCATGCCGTTGGGCAGGAAGAACGGGAAGCCGGGGGCCTCGTCACGCATCATAAAGAGATCCATCTCGCGGCCGATCTTGCGGTGGTCGCGCTTCTTGGCCTCCTCCAGCATGTGCATGTGCTCGTCGAGCTCTTCCTTGGTGGCAAAGGCGACGCCGTTGATGCGGGTGAGCATCTTGTTGTCCTTGTCGCCCTTCCAGTAGGCGCCCGAGACGCCGGTGAGCTTAAAGGCCTTGAGGGCCTTGGTGTAGCAGATGTGGGGGCCGACGCACATGTCGATGTAGTCGCCCTGCTGGTAGAAGGTGATGCGGGCGTCGTCGTCCAGGTCGCCGATGTGCTCGACCTTGTACTTCTCGCCGCGCTCCTCCATAAGGGCGATGGCCTCGGCGCGGGGCTTCTCAAAGACGGTGAACTTGAGGTTCTCCTTGACGATCTTTTTCATCTCGGCCTCGATCGCGGGGAAGTCGTCCTCGCTGATCTTGACGCCCTCGGGCAGGTCGACGTCGTAATAGAAGCCGTTGTCGGTCGCGGGACCGTAGGCAAAGTCGGCCTGAGGGTACAGGCGCTTGATGGCCTGCGCCATGATGTGCGCGGCAGAGTGGCGGATGACGTGCGTGACCTCGTCCTGCGGGAGCTCGGCCACCGAACCGTCATTGTAGAGTGCCTTCATGGGTATGTTTTCTCCTCTCGGATGCCTGATGCAAGTGCGTGCGATGCGCTCGGCGTTTTTGACTTGCATCATTATAGGCAGGTTGCCTTGGTATACAAGCGCCCGCCGCACCTTAATGGCACGGCGGGCGATTTTCTACGCATGCTTCATCGTGTGGGGCGGGGTTGCGGGGCGCGCGTGCGGCACGCGGTGCCCGTGGCTTGCGGCCGGCCCGGCGATGGATGCGTTACTGAATGCGAGTTCGGCAGTAGGGGCAGACCTTCCAGTGTGCATCGAGCGGACGATGGCAGCTGGGGCACACGTTACGAACCTGGGTGTCGCACACCGGGCACACGACAAAGTCCTTCTCGATGGGCGCGCCGCACTGCGGGCAGGTGCCGTACTGGGCAAGCTGGCGCTCGCGCAGGGCCATGTCCAGCTCCTGCTCCTCGCGGTCGGCCGCGTAGGAGTGCGGGCGCAGGACCAGGTAGGCGATGAGACCCACAAACGGGATGAGGGCGATGATGCCCCATGCCACGTAGGCGCTGGCGCCGCGGCGGCGAGCGTCGATGAACACATAGACGACCGACAGCACATACAAGGCGATGATAAAGCCAACAAAGGCATAGACGACGCCCATAAGCTGCGGCGACATGAGCTCGGAGATGTACTTGGACATTACGGGTACCTTTCGGAATATTAACAGTCCGGTCAAGTTTACCACGGGGTTTGTTTATATGGGACTACGGCTGGGTACGGGGCTGGCGCGGACACAAACATCTCAATCTGTAACAGGTTCTCAGCTAAATCGGGTCTAGATGTTACAGATTTAGACGAACGGAGGGCCCGCCAGACTAACGTCTCAATCTGTAACATCTGGAACCCAAATCCTCGTCTAACTGTTACAGGTCGAGACGAACGGTTGCCGTAGTTGTCGGTAGACGAGGTTGTCGACGTTGCCGGGTCTCCCCTCGTCTGCCGTTGGCGGGTGCTGCGGGGCTGTTCGCCGCATTGCCGCCGCTCTGGGGGTGTGTAGACCGTAGAATAGTCTTATTGACAGCCTGTCAACTCGTCTGGGAGGCACTGTGACAGAAACGTTTGATATCGCGATTGTCGGCTCGGGCATTACCGGGTGCGCCATCGCGCGGCAGCTCGCGCGGTTTGACCTGTCCATTTGCGTGATCGAGGCAGCAAACGATATCGCGCTGGGGGCTTCGAAGGCCAACGGCGGTCTGGTGCACGCCGGCTACGATCCGGCGCCGGGCACGGTTAAGGCGCAGGTCAACGCCCGTGGCTGCGAGTTGTACGGTACGTGGGCGCAGGAGCTGGGCTTTCTGTTCTGCCGCACTGGGTCGATGGTGTTGGGCTTTAACGACGAGGACCGCGCACATCTGGAGCGGCTGCGATGCAATGGCCTTGCCAACGGTGTGCCCGAGCTGTCGATCGTCGGACCCGACCGCATCCACGAATTAGAGCCGCGCGCCAGTGCCGATGCAACGTGTGCGCTGTGGTGCCCCTCGACTGGGTTTGTCGACCCGTTTGACGTTGCCATCACCGCGCTGGAGAACGCCGTGGCCAACGGGGTGACGTTTATGCGGTCCGCGCCGGTGGAGGCGATTGAAGTCGCGGGCTCGGGCGACGACGCGCGCTTTACGCTGGCGACCCCCGCTGGCAACGTGCGCTGCCGCTACCTGATCAACGCCGCGGGCAACGGCGCCGCCGAAATCTCGCATATGGCGGGCGCCGAGGAGTTCCAGATGGTCTGGCGTCAGGGCAACATCGTGGTGCTGGACAAGGAGCCGCGTGCGCTCATGCCGCTCTACCCCGTGCCGACGCCGATATCGAAGGGCGTTATCGTCACGGGCACCGTGCACGGCAACACCGTGATCACCGCCACGGCTGCCGTGCGCGAGCAGGGCGACACGCAGACCTATGCGAGCGATGTGAACGCGCTGCTGACCGGCGCGCGCAAGCTGGTGCCCGATCTGGATACGCGCCGCGTGGTGCGCGCATTTGCCGGCGGGCGTCCGGTCATTCAGGGAACGAACGACTTCTTTATTGGACAGTCGGCCGTGGTGCCGGGGCTGTTCCAGGCGGCGGGTATTCAGTCGCCGGGCGTGGCAAGCGCGCCGGCCATTGCCGAGCGCATGGAGCACGTGATGCGCGAGGCGGACGTGGAACTGCACGAGCGGGCGGACTGGAACCCAATTCGCCGCGCGCCGGACGACTTTGACCGCGCACCGCTGGCGCGCAAGGAAGAGCTGATCGAGTCCGATCCCGCGTGGGGACAGATTGTCTGCCGCTGCGAGACGGTGCCCGAGGCCGAGATTGTGGCCGCGATCCGACGCCAGCCGGGCGCGCTTTCGGTCGAGGGTGTTAAGCGCCGCTGCCGCGCCGGCATGGGTCGGTGTCAGAGTGGTTTTTGCCAGAGCCGCGTGGTTGCGATCCTGGCGCGCGAGCTGGGCTGCGACCCCAGCGAGGTGTTGTTGGAGGACGCAGGTTCTTGGCTGGTTGAGGGACCGCTGAAGGGGGTGCGCTAGGATGGCGAAGCTAGATGTGGAAACGACGCACAAGGTCGGTGGCTCGGTGACGACACAGGCCTTCGACGTGGTCGTTATCGGCGGCGGCCCCGCCGGCATGGCGGCTGCACTTGCCGCACATAAAGCCGGCGCACACGTGGCTATCGTGGAGCGCGAGCAGCATCTGGGCGGCATCCTGCGCCAGTGCATCCACCCCGGTTTTGGCCTATCGCACTTTAAGCAGGAACTCACCGGCCCCGAGTACGCGCAGCGCTTTATCGACCAGGTGCGCGCGACCGACATTGCGCTGTTCTTGGGCAGCATGGTGCTTAGGATTGATTCGGGCGAGGGCGCGAGCGTAGGCGACCCGGACACGGGCGAGGCCGCGGGAACCACCGCAGTCCATACCGTCACGCTCATGAGCCGTACCGGCATGCTTCAGCTCACCGGGCGTGCGGTCGTCCTTGCCATGGGATGCCGCGAGCGTACACGCAGCGAGATCAAGATTCCCGGCAGCCGTCCCGCCGGCGTTTTTACGGCCGGCTTGGCGCAGCGATATATCAATATCGAAAACCTCAAGCCTGGCTCGCGCGCCGTCATTTTGGGCTCGGGCGACATCGGGCTTATCATGGCGCGCCGCTGCACGCTCGAGGGGATTTCCGTCGAGGGCGTGTACGAGCTCATGCCGTACGCCAACGGTCTGCGCCGCAACGTCAAGAACTGCCTGGACGACTTTGGAATTCCGCTGCACTTGTCCACCACCGTCACACGCGTGATCGGGCACGACCGCGTGGAGGCCGTCGAGGTAAGCCAGGTCGACGAGCACCTGGCGCCCATTGCCGGGACGGAGCGCATCGTTCCGTGCGACACGCTGCTGCTTTCGGTGGGTCTGATTCCCGAAAACGAGCTTTCGGTGGGCGCGGGCGTTGAGCTTGATCCACGCACGCGCGGAGCCGTGGTGGACCAGAGCCTGCAAACGGGTGTGCCGGGCATCTTTGCCTGTGGCAACGTGCTGCACGTGCACGACCTGGCCGACAACGTGACGACCGAGTCCGAGAGGGCTGGCGCAGCTGCAGCGGCGTACGCGCTGGGGACCGGCGCGGGCGCCGTTCCGGACTGCGAGCTCACTGTCTCCCCTGCCGGCATTGCGGGATACGCGCTGCCGGGACGCATTACGGCTGTGGCACTCACCAAACTCAACTTCCGCGTCCGCCGACCGGTCGACGCCGCCCGCGTGCGCATTCTGGCAGGCGACGAGGAACTGTTTGCGGGCAAGGTCCGCGCGTTTAAGCCGAGCATTATGGAAAGCTTCCCACTGCCGGCAAAGGTCATCCAACAAGCGCTCGACCTAGGTGCCAGCGAGATTGTCCTATCCGTCGATCCCGTCGAGGAGGCATAAACTATGAGCAATAACGCAATCGATACGCTGCAGTTCAACTGCACCACCTGCCCATCCGAGTGCCTCCTGACCGTAGAGGTGGAGCGCGACGCAGACGGCGCCGTGGCAGAGGTGCGCTCCGTGACCGGCAACAGATGCCCGCGCGGTGATAAGTTCGCACATCAGGAGCTCACCTGCCCCATGCGCGTGCTCACCACAACCGTGGCCGTATCTGGCGGCGACGAGGCGCTGCTACCCGTGCGCACGGCCGAAGCCATCCCGCTAGAACTCCATGCCCAAGCCATGGCCCTCATCCGAGGCCTGGTCGTCAACGCCCCCATCCGCATGGGCGACGTCGTGCTAGAGAACCTCCTAGACACCAACATCAACCTAATCGCCAGCATGGACATCGACCCAGCCTAAGCAGCTCATTTGGGACGAGGCTCTTTTAGCTACCCCACCATCCACCCGGTCCTCCTCCGCAGTTGCGGTGAAATACGGACTGTTTTATGGCTTCAGGCCGCTAAACAGTCCGTATTTCACCGCAACTTATGAGGGCCGCACGGGATGCAAAGGAATGTCCCGAAGTGCCGGCATAAAAGGAAATTCCCTATCTGCCGGGCATGGGATACCATGGTGGCACCCTAGCGAAAGGACGATGTATGGCACATGTTGATGACCAGCGTGTGGCGCGCGTGCTCGATGCACTCGAGGCTCAGCACCCCGGCGCGCAGCTGCTCGTAAACGACCCATGGTCGATCTATTACCTGACCGGCTTTTATGCCGATATGTTCGAGCGTTTTTGCGGTGTGCTGCTCGCACGCGGAAACGAGCCCGTGATCTTGGTCAACGCACTGCATCAGCTACCCGAGTATGACAATGCCCGCGTTGCCTACCACACCGATACCGACGTCGTGGCCGACGCCATCGCACGCGAGATCGATCCGACCAAACCACTCGGCATCGACACCGTCATGCGCTCCGGCTTTTTGATACCGCTCATGGAGCGACATGCTGCGAGCGAGTTTTTCCTGGGTGACTTTGCCGTCACCGCCGCGCGCACCCACAAGGATGCCACCGAGCAGGAGCTCATGCGCGTGTCCTCAGCCGCCAACGACGCCGTGATGGCCGACGCCATCAAGCTCGTTCACGAGGGCGTGACGGAGCGCGAAATCGCCGACCAGATGCTCGGCTTGTATCGCAAGCACGGCTGCGAGGGCTTTAGCTTTCCGCCCATCGTGAGCTTTGGCGCCAACGCCGGCGACCCGCACCACGAACCCGACGATACGGTACTCAAGCGCGGCGACGTGGTGCTGTTCGACATTGGCGGACGCCATCGCAACTACTGTTCGGACATGACGCGCACGTTCTTTTGGGGCGAGCCGGACGAGGAGACGGCGCGCATCTACGACATCGTGCGCCGTGCCAACGAGGCCGCCGAGGCGCTCATCGCACCGGGTGTGCGCATGTGTGAGCTGGACCGCGCCGCGCGCGACGTGATTGAGGATGCGGGCTATGGGCAGTACTTTACGCACCGCCTGGGACACTCGATCGGCCTGCAAGACCACGAGCCGGGCGACGTCTCACTCGTCAACGAGCAGGTCGTGGAGCCGGGCATGACGTTCTCCATCGAGCCGGGCATCTACCTCCCCGGCCGCACCGGCGTCCGCATCGAGGACCTAGCCCTGGTGACCGAGAACGGCGTCGAGATTCTCAACGCCTACCCCCACGATCCGCTCCGCCTAGACTAGCCAATGTGACAAAGGGACAGCCCCTTTGTCACATTGCGATTACGTCGCGCCACGAAAACGGCCTATCTACTACGTTTAACCCGCATGGGTCGACCATGCGGGTCTTTTTTGAAAATCAGCAAGCCGTCTACCTGCGGTTTTGATTTCACGATTTTCCGTGTGGTCGAGGGTAGTCGCCAAAACGTAGTAGATAGCCCCATTTCGTGGCAAGCGAGTCAACTCGGGGCACAGGGCAGCTAAAAAAGCCCCGTCCCAAATAGACTGCTTTTGAGTTGCGGTGATATACGGACTGTTTGGGGCTCCTAGCTTGTAAAACAGTCCGTATTTCACCGCAACTGCTGAGGGGATGGGTTAGCGCAGCAGGCCGGCTACTTCGCCGGCTAGGGTGATGGTGCCGGCTGCTACGAAGGGCTCGCCCGCGGCCTTGAAAGCTGCAAGGGCCTCGGAAACGCTGGGGTATACGCCCGCGAGCTTATCGGCATCAACGTGGGCGGCGAGCTCCTCTGCCGGCAGGGCGCGGTCGGAATCGGTCTGGGTCACGACCACGCGGGGGAACGCCGGAACCAAAACGTCAACGATACCCGCCACGTCCTTATCGGCCAGCGCGGCGCACAGCAGCGTGGGGCGATTCTCTACGCAGGGATCGATCTCGTCCAGCGCGCTCACAAAGTTCTCGCAGCTCTGAGGGTTATGGCAGGCATCAATCAACTTGAGCGGATCAGTTCCCAGCACATCAAATCGTCCCGGCGTGGGGCAGCCCATAAGCGACGCATCGAGCTTGTCATGATCGAGCTCGTGACCCAGATACCCCTCGCACAGCATAATCGCGCACGCAGCATTCTGCGGCTGATACGCTGGCTTAACCATGCTCGACGTGTAGATCGCACGCGGCGTGGTGCAGCTAAGCTCAACCGTGTCGCCCACATGCGCCGGCACCTTAGTCATGGCGTGGCTCACCACGAGCGGCACAATGCCGCACTCGCGACAACGGGCATCCATCACGCGCTGAACACTCGCCTCGTGCGTGCCCTCGCCCAGAACAACCAGGCGTCCGGGCTTAATGACCGCAGCCTTCTCCCCCGCAATGGCCTCGAGCGTATCGCCCAGAATGCGTGTATGGTCGAGTCCAATGCCCGTAATGGCAACGGCCACGGGGTCGGTCGCACTTGTGGCGTCCCAACGCCCGCCCATGCCAACCTCAAGCACGGCAACATCCACGCGAGCCTCGGCAAACACCACAAGCGCAGCGGCCGTCAACAGGTCAAACGGTGTGATGGTATAGGCACACTCCCCCGCCGCCACACGGTGCGCATTCACGCGACGCCCCGCCTCGACAGCCGCCGAAACGCCACGGGCAAAGACCTCGTCGCTCACAACGCGCCCGTCAACCTCCATGCGCTCGGGATAGCGCACCAGCTGCGGCGACGTATACAGCGCGGTCTTGAGCCCCTCACCACGAAGAATGGCAGCCGAAAAACGCGTGGTCGAAGTCTTACCATTGGTACCGGCGACCTGAATGCAGTCGAAATACTCATCCGGACGCCCCAGCTCATCGAGCATATCGATAACCGTCTCGAGCAGAGGACCAGCATCCCCAGAAATCCGCCCCGTATCAGCAGCCAGCCCAACAGCCTCATCAAACGAAAGCAACTCAAACGAGAAAGGAACGACATACGACCCAGAACGCTTAGCCATAACCCAAAGTCCCCCATAACAGAAAAAGAGGCCCACCAAAAAGAATGAGCCCCTCGCGTTGACAATTTCAGCCTCTATCCGCTTGCAGCGACCTCAAGGCCACAACCAAGTGGCCCCAACCTACCAGTTGCAAACAACCACGTAAGCGAACTAGGAGCGTCCCGACGCTTTGCTCGCCGCAAGTTCCGCACGCAAAGGACAGCACTTAATGTGCTGTCCGTCTTGCGCAGGACTGTCCGCAGCGGAGAGCAAAGCGTCGGGACGCGTCCCCCAGTACCGCCTACGAGAAGTCAGCAACCTGAGCAGTCAGTGCCGCCAGGATCTCCTTGAGCTCAGCTGCACGGTCCCTCTTCTTCTGGACCACCGCGGGCGCGGCCTTGGCCACAAAGCCCTCGTTGGCAAGCGTCTTCTCGCAGCCGGCGAGCTCCTTCTGGGCCGCGGCGATCTCCTTCTCCAGGCGCGCCTTCTCGGCCGAAAGATCGACCTTGCCCTCAAGCACCACAAAGACCTCAACGCCGCTGTCGACCACGGCAATGCTCGCGGCCGGCTTCTCGACGTCGGTGCCCATGACCAGCGAGGCGGTGTTGGCCAGCGGCTCGATGGTCGAGCGCAGGCTCTCGAGCTTCTCGATGTCCTCGGCACCGGCGCGTACGACCACGTCGAGCTCGGCCTTGGGGCTCAAGCGATAACGCGAACGCGTGGCGCGGGCGGCGGAAACGACTGCGCGGCACAGCTCAAACGCGCGCTCGGCGTCCTCGTCAACATACTTGGCGTAGTCGGCGGGCTCGGGCCACTTGGCGATCATGAGCGCCTCAGCACGGTTCACGTTGCCCTCGGCGTCCAGATCGAGCACGCTCGCCGGCATGTTGTCCCAGATCCCCTCGGTGACAAACGGCATGAGCGGGTGCATCAGGCGCATGGAGGTATCGAGAACAAAGATCAAGTTGCGCTGAGCCTGCAGACGGCCCTCGCCCTTCAGACGGGCCTTGGTGACCTCGACGTACCAGTCGCAGACCTCGTTCCAGAAGAACTGCTGCACGCCGCGGGCCATATCGCCAAAGGTGTAGTTCTCGATGCCCTCGGTGACCATCTTCACGGCCTTGGCCAGGCGGCTGAACATCCAAGCGTCGGCCGGCGTCTCCACGACGGGCTCGCCGGGCGTGTAGCCCTCCATGTTCATAAGCAGGAAGCGGCTGGCGTTCCAGATCTTGGTCACAAACGATTTGGCCTGGTCGGTACGCGGGCTGTCGATAAGCTTCTTGGTCTTCTTGTCGATGTTCGCGTCAAACTTAACATCCTGGTTGTTGGTGCACAGCGTAAGCAGGTTGTAGCGCATGGCGTCGGCGCCGTACATACCGATGAGGTCCATAGGGTCAACGCCGTTGCCCTTGGACTTGGACATGCGGCTGCCGTCCTTGGCCAGGATCGTCGGGTAGATGACGACGTCCTTAAACGGAACCTCGTCCAGGAAGTACAGCGAGCTCATGACCATGCGAGCAACCCACAGCGCGATGATGTCGCGCGCGGTGACGAGCGCCGTCGTGGGGTGATGTCCCTCGAGCAGCTCCGGCTTTTGCGGCCAGCCCTGCGTGGCGAAAGTCCACAGCTGAGAGCTGAACCAGGTGTCCAACACGTTCTCGTCCTGATGCACGTGATGACCGCCGCACTTGGGGCACACGTCGGTGTCCTCGGTAAGGGCGTCCTCCCAGCCGCAATCCTCGCAGTAGAACACGGGGATACGGTGGCCCCACCACAGCTGGCGCGAGATGCACCAGTCCTTGAGGTTCTCCATCCAGGTGGTGTAGGTCTGCGTCCAGCGCGCGGGGTGGAAGGTGACCTTGCCGGAGTTGACGGCGTCGAGCGCCGGCCCCTTGAGCTTATCGACGGCCACAAACCACTGCTCGGACAGCCACGGCTCCAGCGCGGCGTCGCAACGGTAGCAGTGCATGACGGAGTGATCGAGGTCCTCGACGTGATCGAGCAGGTCGTGCTCCTCGAACCACTTGATGACGGCCTCGCGGCACTCGTCGCGGTTCATGCCGGTAAACTCGCCATAGCCCTCGACGACCACCGCGTGCTCGTCGAAGATATTGATCTGCGGCAGGTCGTGGGCCTGACCCATGGCGTAGTCGTTGGGGTCGTGAGCAGGCGTTACCTTGACGAAGCCGGAGCCGAAGTTGGCGTCGACATGCCAATCCTCAAAGATGGGGATTTCGCGGTCGACGATGGGGAGCTTGACGGTCTTACCCACAAAGGCGGCCTTCTCGGGGTCCTTCGGGGAGACGGCGACGCCCGTGTCGCCGAGCATGGTCTCGGGGCGCGTGGTGGCAACGACGATGTAATCCTGGCCGTTGACCGGCTCGGTCAGCGGGTAGCGCAGGTGCCACAGGTGGCCCTTCTCGTCCTTATATTCGGCCTCGTCGTCCGAGATGGCGGTGGTGCAGTTGGGGCACCAGTTGACGATGCGCTTGCCGCGGTAGATCAGACCGTCGTGGTACCAGTCGCAAAAGACCTTGCGTACGGCCTGCGCGTAGTCCTCGTCCATGGTAAAGCGCTCGTTATCGAAGTCAACGGAGCAGCCCATACGCTTGATCTGCTCGACGATGATGCCGCCGTACTCGTGGGTCCAATCCCAGCAAGCGTCGACAAACTTGTCGCGACCGATCTCCAGGCGGCTAATGCCCTCGCTCTTGAGCTTCTTGTCGACCTTGGTCTGCGTGGCGATACCGGCGTGATCGGTTCCGAGCACCCAGCGCGTGGACTTGCCGCGCATGCGGGCCATACGAATGATGGCGTCCTGGATGGAGTCGTCGGTAGCGTGACCCATGTGAAGCTTGCCGGTAACGTTGGGAGGCGGAATGGTGACGGTGCAGTCGCCCACGCCCTCACGGCGCTTGTAGTAGCCGCCGTCGAGCCACTTCTGCAGGATCGCCGGCTCGTTGGTCGACGGATCGTAGTTCTTGGGCATCTCTTCCATATATCTCTCCCTGTCCCGCCGGCGTGTCCGCCTGCTTGGTTTTCGCTCGGTCAGGTCCTGACTCGCACGAAGAGCACATTAAGTGCTCTTCGGCTCGTGCGGAATCTACGAAAACCAAGCAGGCGGACACGCCTTAGGTATCGATTACTTCAGTCTGATATGACTTCGCTGAGGCTTAAACAAACACACAGAATAACACAGGTAGTTGGGGTTATTGCGTATATATAAAATAGCCTCCGACCGCGGGTGGTCGGAGGCTATTTGCAAACACGTTTTAGGATGGTTTAGCCGTAGATGCGCTGGGGCTGTTCTTCGCCCTTTACGGAGGCTTCGGTCACAACGACCTTGGAAACGCCCTCCTCGCTGGGAAGGTCGAACATCGTCTGCTGCAGAACGTCCTCGCAAATGGAGCGCAGGCCGCGGGCGCCGGTCTTGCGGGCGAGCGCCATGCGGGCGATCTCGTGCAGGGCCGCGTCCTCAAACTCAAGCTCAACGTCCTCGAGCTGGAACATCTTGCGGTACTGACGCACCACGGCGTTCTTGGGCTCGGTCAGGATCGACACCAGGTCGTCCTCGTCGAGCGCCTGCGTCTGGGTGACAACGGGCGTACGGCCCACAAACTCGGGAATCATGCCAAAGGCGTTGAGGTCCTGCGGGAGCACCTGACGCAGCAGGTCGTTCTCGTCGACCGAGGTGGGGCCGGCGATCTCGGAGTTAAAGCCCACGCCCTTGTTGCCCACGCGGTCGGCGATGATCTTGTCCAGACCCACAAAGGCACCGCCGCAGATAAACAGGATGTTGGTCGTATCGATCTGCAGCAGCTCCTGCTGGGGATGCTTGCGGCCGCCGGTGGGCGGAACGCTTGCCACCGTGCCCTCAAGAATCTTAAGCAGCGCCTGCTGAACACCCTCGCCCGAAACATCGCGGGTAATAGAGAGGTTCTCGGCCTTTCGGGCGATCTTGTCGATCTCGTCCACGTAGATAATGCCCACCTGCGCGCGCTCAATGTCGCCATCGGCAGCATTGATGAGCTTGAGCAGGATGTTCTCCACGTCCTCGCCCACATAACCGGCCTCGGTGAGCGCGGTGGCATCGGCGATGGCAAACGGCACCTCGAGGATGCGCGCAAGCGTCTGGGCGAGCAGGGTCTTGCCGGTACCGGTGGGACCGAGCAGCAAAATGTTGGACTTGGCGAGCTCCACCTCGTCCATATCATCGTCGAACTGCGAGCCAACGCCGTCGTCAAAGGCAGACACCGCGGCGCCGCCCTCGATCACGCGGCGATAGTGGTTGTACACGGCCACCGACATGGCGCGCTTGGCGTCCTCCTGACCCATGACATAGGCAGAAAGCTCGTCATAGATCTCGTGCGGCGTCGGCACGCGTGTGATGACCTGGCGGTCGTCCTCGAGCTCAAAACCCTCGGTCTCGGGATCCACGGCGGGCTGGGATGCAGCCTGGCCGTGGTCGTTGAGGAAACCCGGCAGCTTGCCGTTGCGGGCAGCGTCCATAAAGTCCGAAGCCAGCGACTCCTCCAGAATCTCGGAACAGGCGGCGACGCACTCGTCACAGATAAAGATGTTGGTCGGGCCCTTTACGAGGCGACGGACCTGGCCCTGCTCTTTTCCGCAGAAGGAGCAGCGGATGGGGTTGCCGTTCTCGTCAAAGTTGTCCTGCATGTTTCCTGCCATCCTAGGCGTCCTTCGCGGCGAGATCGCGCGAGGTGACAATACGGTCGATCAGACCGTAGTCGAGGGCCTCGGCAGCGGTCAGGTAGTTGTCGCGCTCGGTGTCGGCCTGGACCTTCTCGATGGGCTGGCCCGAGGCGTCGGACAGGATCTGGTTGAGCTCACGACGGGTCTTCTTGATCTCCTCGGCCACGATTTCGATCTCGGTCTGCTGACCCTGGGCACCGCCGCTGGGCTGGTGAATCATAACCTTGGAGTGCGGCAGGCAGAATCGCTTGCCCTTGGCGCCGGCCGAAAGCAGCACGGCGGCCATAGACGCGGCCATACCGACGCAGATGGTCGAGACCTGCGGCTTAATGAAGTTCATAGTGTCAAGAATCGCCAAGCCGGAGTAGACCTCGCCACCGGGCGAATTGATGTAGAGCGAGATATCCTTCTCGGCATCCTGGCTCTCAAGATGCAGCAGCTGGGCAACGACCAGGTTGGCGCTGACGGAGTTGATCTCCTCGCCCAAGAAGATGATGCGGTCGTTGAGCAGGCGCGAATAGATATCGTAGCTGCGCTCGCCGCGCGGCGTTTGCTCGATAACGTATGGCACGAGGGCGGAATCGAACTTAGCGATCATACGCATCTCCATTTCTCTCTTGCGGACCAAATTGGTTCTAGATAAACGTACGGTGCCCGCATGCTATGCATTGGCTGGCACCGTACGAAGCAACCGGATAACCGGTGTATAACTTTACCCCATCACGGACGCACGCATGCGCTCGCGGGCAAGGTGGCGAGAATTACTCGGCGTCCTTGGCGGTCTCGTCGACCTCGGTCACCTTGGCGTTCTCGACCAGGTGATCGACGGCCTTGGAGCGACGGATGGACTCGCGGACGGCAGGCATGCGGCCATCGGCGATGAACTCGGCCTTGGAAGCCTCGACGTCCTTGACGCCAGCCTTCTCGAACTCGGCGTTGATGTCGTCCTCGGTGACCTCAATCTTGAGCTCACGGGCGAGGGCGTCCAGAGCCAGGGACTCACGGGCAACGTCGTTGGCCTGCTTGTGCAGGTCGCCGATGAACTGCTCCATGGTCAGGCCGGAAGCGGGCAGCCAGGTGTCCAGCGTCATGCCGCGGGCAGCGAGGTTGGACAGGAAGTTCTGGCCAAGCTCCTCAAAGACGGACTGCTCGTAGTCGGCATCCATCTCGTCGAGCTGCAGGCGCTCGGCGAGAGCGGAGACGCAACGGTTCTCCTTCTCGGCCGGCAGGCGGGAAGCCTTGTCCTGCTCGATCTCGATCTTGATGGCGTCGCGCATGGCATCGATGCTGTCGAAGCCGAAGTCGGACTTGACGAGCTCGTCGGTGAGCTCGGGGGTGTTGCGGACCTTGATGCCCTTGACGGTGACCTCGACGGTGTGGGTCTCGGCCTCCTCGCCCTCCTCGACCTCGTCGGTCCAGGTGACGGTCTTAACGTCGTCAACGTTAGCGCCGATCAGGGCCTCGTTGAACTCCTTGGGGTTGCTGTCGCTACCGGCGATGAGCATGCGGCCCTCGGCGGCAAAGTTGTCGGCGTTCTCGACGGCCTTGAGATCGACGGTCACATAGTCCTCGGACTCGACGGCGCGACCCTTGACGTCCTCGAAGGTGGCACGGTAGTTGAGGAGCATCTCGACCTGGTTGTTAATCTCGGACTCGGTGACCTCCGCAGGAGGCATCTCGATCTCGACAGCGTCGAAGGAGGAGAGCTCAGCAGCAGGACGCAGGGAGAACTCGACGGTGTAGGTGTAGTCCTCGTGATCCTTGGCGAGGTCGAGCTCCTTGTAGTCACCGTTCTTGGTGGGGACGATGTCCAGCTCGTTGAGGACGGCGGGCTCGTTGGCGGCGATCAGGTCGTTGGTGGCCTGAGCGAGGGTAGCCTCGGCGCCAAGAGCGGAGTCGATGACCGGACGGGGGGCCTTGCCGGCACGGAAGCCCGGGAAACGGTACTTCTTGGCGGTGTCCTTGTAGGCCTTCTTGATCGCGGCGTCGACGTCGGCGGCCGGGATGGTGACCGTAGCGGTGAGCTTGGCGTCCTTGACGTCAGAAGCGGTGATGTTCAACACGTTCCTCCTCATACTGCCCAGCTTATCTGAGGTGCTGGTACCTTTATGCAACAAAGTGTCGCGACGGCCGAGGCCGACGCTGGTGCGTTGGTGCGGGCGAAAGGACTCGAACCTTCACGGGAATCCCACCAGAACCTAAATCTGGCGCGTCTACCAATTCCGCCACGCCCGCATGAGCGCACAGACTAGGAATGATAGCAGATACGAACGGCAAGCGCACGCACACCTTTTACAAGCTCACGACCTCACCACGAGTGCAAAAGGCGGGACGAGTTGCCCCGCCCCGCCAATTACGACTTATAAGACTTGTTCGCCGACCCGCTACTCCCCCAGCAGGGCCTTCTCGGGCGTGATCGGAAGCGAGCGCACCTGGTGTCCGGTGGCGTGTGCCACTGCCGAGGCCACGGCGGCGAGCGGCGTGTTGATGACGACCTCGCCGATCGACTTGGCGCCAAACGGGCCCGTCGGCTCGTAGCTCGGCTCAAAGGCCACGCGAATGCTGCCGATATCCAGACGCGTGGGCAGCTTGTAGCTCATAAAGTTGCCGGTGCGCAGGCGGCCGCGGTCGTCGTGCTCGACAATCTCGTAGAGAGCGTGACCGATGCCCTGGGCAATGCCGCCCTCGGCCTGGACGCGCGCGAGCGCCTCGTTGATCACAGTGCCGCAGTCGACGGCCGCCGCGTAGTCCACCACAGTCACCTTGCCGGTGGCCTTGTCGACCTCGACCTCGGCAATACCGGCCATAAACGGCGGAGGCGAAACGGGCAGGCAGGCAGAGGCGTGCGAGGTCAGCGCGTCGCCGCCGGCGATGTTCTTGACACACAGGTTGGCAAAGTCGCGCAGCGTGAGGTAACGGTTCTGCTCGCGCGCGGCACGCTCGTCGGACAGGCGCACGTACTGGCCATCAAAGACCACATCGACGGCGTCAACGTCCCACATCCGGGCGGCCTTGGCGCAGATCTTCTCGCGCAGCTCAGTCGCGGCGTTCTTGGCGGCAAGGCCCGTCACATACGTGCCCGAGCTCGCGTACGAGCCGGCATCGAACGGCGACACGTCGGTGTCCACGCCGCGCACCACGATCAGCGAGCTCTCCACGCCCAGCTCCTCGGCGGCAATCTGCGCCAGGATCGTGTCGACACCCATGCCGTTATCGGTGGCGCCGGTGCCGATGGTAATGAAGCCGTCCTCTTCCAGGCGCATGTCGATGCCGGCGATGTCCACGTTGGAGATGCCCGAGCCCTGCATGGTGAGCGCACAGCCCAGAGCACGCACGCGGTCGCCCAGGTCCACGGCCAGCGGCTTGTCGCGCCAGCCGATCATGTCCATCGCGCGCAGCAGGCAGCGGTCGAGCGCGCAGGCGTTGAGCTTCTCGTTGTAGTACTGCGGCATAATCTCGCCCTCGTGAACCATGTTCTTAAGGCGCAGGTCGGCGGGATCCATGTGCAGCATGTCGGCGAGCTCGTTGACGGCACTCTCCACGGCAAACTGGCCCTGGGTGGCACCGTAGCCGCGATACGCACCGCCGCGGTTGGTATTGGTGTAGACGGCGTCCCAGCTAAAGCGGCTCGCCTTCACGTGGTTGTAGATGGGCAGGCTCTTGTGGCCCGACAGGCCGATCGTCGTGGTGGCGTGCTCGCCGTACGCGCCGGCGTTGGACAGCGTATGCAGGTCGATGGCTGTGATAGTGCCGTCGTTCATGGCACCCAACTTAACGGTCATCTGCATCTGGTGGCGCGAGTTGCCCGCAGTGATGGTCTCCTCGCGGGTGTAGCAGCAGTAGCTCGGACGGCCGGTCTGCTGGGTCACGAACGCCACGAAGATCTCGCAGCAGCCCGTCTGCTTGGAGCCAAAGCCGCCGCCGATGCGCGGCTTAATGACCTGCACCTGCGACTGCGGAATGTCGAGCGACTGCGCGACCATGCGGCGCACGTGGAAGGGCACCTGCGTCGAGGTGGTCACCGAGATACGCCCAAACGCGTCGGTCGTCGCGAAAGCGCGGAAAGTTTCCATGGGCGCGGTCTGCGTGGCCTGGCTGGTGTAGGTGCGCTCAAAGACGATGTCGCTCTGGGCGAAGGCCTCGTCCAGGTCGCCATAATCGCTGGTACCGCTGCACACCAGGTTGCGCGGGACATCGCCGCCCTGCGGGAACATAAAGGTCACGTCGCCCTCGGGGTGGACCACGATGTCGTTATCGAGTGCCTGGGTAAAGTCGAGCAGCGGCTCGAGCACCTCATAGTCAACCTTGATGAGCTTGAGCGCCTTGTCGGCAGCCTCCTCGGTCTCGGCGGCGACGATCGCCACCTCCTCGTTTTGGTAACGGACGAGGTTCTCGAGAATTAGGCGGTCGTAGGGACTCGGCTGCGGATAGCTCTGGCCAGCGATGGTAAAGCGGCGCTTGGGCACGTCCTCATAGGTGTAGACGCCCACGACGCCGGGCACCTTCAGGGCGCGCGACGTATCGATGGAGCGGATCTTGGCGCGGGCATAGGGGCTGCGCTTGAGCTTGACGATGAGTGCGCCGGCGGGCACCATATCGCCCGTGTAGACGGGACGGCCCTCGAGCAGGGCCTTCGAGTCCTTCTTGGGCTGCTTGTGAGTGATCTGCTTGTAGGAGACACCGTCGCAGCTGGTGTCGTTGACCGGCAGCTCGGGCATCTCAAAGCCCACCTGCACGCCGGACTCGTTGAGGAAGCGCACGATGGCGCGCAGCTGGCTCTCGTAGCCGCTGCAACGGCAGAGGTTGCCGGCAAGCTGGCGCGAGAGCTCCTCGCGCGTGGCGACGAGGCTCGGGTCCTCCTTGGCGGCGCGGGCAAGCGCCAGCACGTTCATAATGAGGCCGGGGGCGCAAAAACCGCACTGCTCGGCGCCTTCGGCAGCCATCGCACGGGCCAGCGCCTCAGACTCGGCTTTGAGACCCTCGAGCGTGGTGATGGTGTGGCCCTCGACGCGAGCGGCGGGAACCGAGCAGCTCAGCACCGGGTCGCCGTCGAGCCACACCGTGCACAGGCCGCAGTTGGTGGTCTCACAGGCGCAGCGCACCGACGCACAACCCTGCTCGCGCAGCAACGCGAAGAGCATGGTATCGGGGGCAATCTGAACCTTGACCTTACGGCCGTTGAGCGTAAAGGAAAGATCGATGAGTTTGGCAGCCATTAGCGCACCTCGCTAGAATCGACGCCGGGCACGCGGCGGCAGGAATACTCGTCCGTGGCAAACTTGGGGACCTGCACGGTCTCGAGCTCGCGGGCAAGCGCGGCCGAAAGCTCGATGCCGGCGGCGCGGCGCACGGCCTGCACGGCAAGCGGCGCCGAGATGCGACGGCGGTACTCAGCCGAGCCCCACAGGTTGGTGCCGTAGCTCAGGGCACGCACGGATACGGCCAGTGTGCGTAGCTCGTCCTCGGAAGGCTGCTCGCTCACCAGGCCACATGCCTCGCCCTGCAGCAGGGTCGCGCGCAGCGGGCGGGCGCCCACGGTGACGTGCCAGGAGCCGTCCCACCAGGCGGCGGTGACGTTGAGCGAGGGGAAGTCGGTCGCAGCCTTGCGCACGGCCTCGTAGCTCGCGCGGTAATCGTGCTTGACGACCACGACATGCTCAATAACATCGCGCACGTAGCCCATGTCAACGAACTCCGCGAGCGGCACGCGGCCGGCGCCCGTCAGCTCAACGTAAGAATCAAGAGCGAGGAAGGCGGAGAGCACGTCCGAGAAGCCAAAGCGGCCGTAAATGCTGCCGCCCACCGTGGCGGTATTGCGCAACTGCACGCCCACGATATCGTGGACGGCAAACTCAAAGACATGGTTGACAAGCGCGTTGAGCTCGGCATGACGCTCGAGCTGGCGCAGGGTACACATGGCACCGATGCGAAACTCGGTCTCGGTCTCCTCGATCTGATCGAGTCCGCAGGCCGAAAGGTCAATCGCCGTCGCGACGCGACGCGAGCCCAGGCGCATCCAAATGCCACCGCCCACAATCTTGTTGTTGCGGTTCTTCTGTAAGAGCTCATAGGCTTCGGCCGCGTTTCCAACACGGACGTAGGTACCGAACTTGAGCACGTTCTCCCCCATCTCTTCACTTGTCCAGTACTTTTAAGTGTACCAAACGAGGGGCCGCACACCGTTTTAGGACAAAATCCACCCACCCATCCATAACTTGCGGTGATATACGGACTGATTAGCCGTTCTGGGGCGCTAAACAGTCCGTATTTCACCGCAAGATATGAGGAGTCCTCCGGGATAGAAAAGGCTCCCAGCCGGATAGCTGGGAGCCTCATCACATGCTATGTCGCGCGAAGATTTAGCAGACGCCCTGGGCGAGCATAGCGTCGGCGACCTTCAGGAAGCCGGCAATGTTGGCACCCATGACGAAGTTGCCCTCCTCGCCGTACTCCTTGGCGGTGTCGTCCACGTTGTGGAACATGCCGCGCATGAGCTGCTCGAGCTTGCCGTCGACCTCCTCGAAGGTCCAGGACAGGTGCTCAGCATTCTGGCTCATCTCCAGGCCGGACACGAGCACGCCGCCGGCGTTGGCAGCCTTACCAGGCATAAAGGCGACGCCGTTCTCCTGGAAGTAGGTCGTGGCCTCGATGGTCGTGGGCATGTTCGCTCCCTCGCCGACCACCTTGCAGCCGTTGGCGACGAGCGCCTGGGCGTCCTCGAGCAGCAGCGTGTTCTCGCGAGCGCAAGGCAGTGCGATATCGCAGGGCAGCTGCCACACGCCGCGGCCGTCGCCCTCGTGCCACACGGCGTTAGGCTTCTCGTCAACGTACATGGCGAGCGTAACGCCCTTGTCGTGGCCGGAGCGCTTCTTGTTGTAGACGTGCTCGAGCACGGTGTAGTCGATGCCGTCGGGATCCTCGACCCAGCCGTGGGTGTCGGAGCAGGCCAGCACCTTGCCGCCGAGCTGGGAAACCTTCTGGACGGCGTAGATAGCGACGTTGCCGGAGCCGTGCACGACGACGTTCTTGCCCTCGAAGGAGTCGCCGCGGCTCTTGAGGTACTCGTCCACAAAGTAGGCCAGACCGTAGCCGGTGGCCTCGGTACGGGCGAGCGAGCCGCCAAAGGAGAGGCCCTTGCCGGTGAGGACGCCGGTCCACTCGTTGGTCAGGCGCTTGTACTGACCAAACAGGTAGGCAACCTCGCGGCCGCCAACGCCCAGGTCGCCGGCAGGAACGTCGGTGTTGGGGCCGATGTGGCGATAGAGCTCGGTCATGAAGGACTGGCAGAAGTGCATGATCTCGTTGTTGGACTTGCCCTTGGGGTCAAAGTCGGAGCCGCCCTTGCCGCCGCCCATGGGAAGGGTGGTCAGGCTGTTCTTGAGGATTTGCTCCAGGCCCAGGAACTTGAGCATACCCAGGGTGACCGTCGGGTTAAAGCGCAGGCCGCCCTTGTAGGGTCCAATGGCAGAGTTGAACTCGACGCGGTAACCGCGGTTGACCTGAACCTTGCCCTGGTCGTCGACCCAGGGGACACGGAACATAACAATGCGCTCGGGCTCGACGAGGCGCTCAAGCAGGGCGGCCTCCTCGTACTCGGGATGGGCGTCGAGCGCCGGCTGGATGGTGCCGAGGATCTCGGTCGCGGCCTGGATGAACTCAGGCTGCTCGGGATAGCGGGCCTTGAGCTCGTCGAGAACTTTCTGCGTGTAGCTCATGCTTCCTCCAATTGATGGAAAAGAAAAGTATCGTTCGAGGCGCCCCATGCGCCGCGAGCTTTATCGAGTATGGATAATATCGCACTGTTGCAGCAAAGTTACGCATAAGCCGACGAGCAGATGTTTCGTTTTGATTACGATGCAGGTAGAGGCGTTTTTGAGCACCCAACGCGCAAATCGCGTGTTTCGAAGCTGTTTCGTCCACATGTTCCAAACCACCACATTGGGCACCTTTGTGGTGGTGTTGGTGGTTAGAGGACGAGCTGATGGTAGTCGGCGGGGGTTATGCGGCCTTCGGTGGCAGCGCGGAAGGCGGCAAGCGCATCGCCCGAGAACGGCATTGCCCAGCACAGGCCGCAACCCGCGGTAATGGAGCCCGGCAATGGCATGATGCGCCCGGGCACGCCGGCATCCAGGCACAGCTGCTCGCATTCCATCACATCGAAGGTGCTATCGAACGAAACGATAATCTTGCGCTCGTGGTCGAGGGCATCACCGGATGGGCCTTCGAGGTGTGCCTCACGATACGCCGCGGCGGCCGCTTCCTCTTCCGCAGTATGCCCACAGCCACCGCAGCCGCAGGTACAGGGCTCGGAACCATCGCAAGTGCAAGGCTCTCCCGTGTCGGGACAAATATCGTGAGACATGGCAACTCCAATCGTCTAGGCAAGCAACTCGGCCGCCGCAAACTCCTCGGGCGTATTGACGTTCTCGAAGCAGAGCGTCGAGCCTGCGGCCTTAACGATCTGCGGCTCATCCATATAACCGGCCTGAACGCGATTGATCAGACAGCGAATGCGCTGTCGGTCGCAGGAGAGCAGCTCTTGGGCAACCGGCGCACACGCGTCACGGCGCCAGACGGCGCAAAGCGGCTCAATCCCCCGCTCCTCGCGCGGCACGCACACGTCGAGCGCCTCGGCCTCGACACAGCCAGCAAGGGCACCGATTAGCTCCGAAGAGACAAACGGCATATCACAGGCGACGATAGCAACGAGAGGCAGCCGGGCCGCAGTCAGCGAACTCGCGATGCCGCGCATGGCGCCCGCCGGCCCCTCAAGATCCGACACCATTCGCGGCACCAGGCCGCCAAACGCGCGCTCCTCAAGGTAGGCAAGCTCGCTGGGACGCGACGTCGTCACGACCAACTCACCGGCAACTGGCGCCAACCGACCCAGTACGCGCTCGATGAGCGGCTCACCGCAAAACGCCATGCGCGCCTTATCGCAGCCCATGCGCGACGACAACCCGCCCGCCTGGACGACACAAGAAAGATCGGTCCGTCTTACGGTAGTCATACGGCAAACCACCCCCATCGGCATGCTCAAAATCCGGCACACGAAGCCAAATACCGCCACCGAAATAGCGGCGCTACGAAAAGCCCGTGCAAAAACAAAACAGCGCCCTTGCGGCACGCAGCAAGACCGCGAGCACAAAAGCGCTGGTAGCGTATGGCGGGAACGTATGTGAATCGAACACATCCAAGACGTTTTGCACGCCTCGCAACGGTTTTGAGGACCGCGGAGCCCACCGGAGCCCATCCGTTCCCAAGTGCGGCGGTATTTTACCAAACCGAGCAGCCAATCTAGCGCAGGGACCTCAGGCCGCCGGCATCCTTGTCGAGCACCGTAAAGCGCACGGCATCCAGGTGCTCCAAGATGCTGATGGCACGCTTGCGTGACACACCCAGCGCCTCGCGCAGCACGCTCGTGGTGGCAGCGTCGCCGGCAGTCTCGATAGCGGCGGCGACGAGCTCGCGCGCATGGGCCTCGGCGGCAGCGGACAGGGCAACGTCGCGCTCGACCTTAACGATCGAGCGATTGAGCGAAAGCTCGCGCAGGGCACGCGTCATGGTGTCGCGATCGAGCTGCAACTGCTCGCCCACCTCGGGCAATATCGGTGCATCGAGGCCGGCTTCGTCCAGCAAGGCAACGATACGTTCGCAGGCCTCGCGCACCACACGCGCCGCGGCGGCAGCGGAGTGCGGGTCGAATACCTCGGCACCCTCGGCGGCACACACGCCACGCGAGCAGCCCTCGGCAATCAGAGCCGCGGCAACGCCATCATCAGCGGCAGGCCACGCAGCATGGGCAACGGCGCCGGGCGTAAAGCCCGTCTCCTTGGGAGACGCCGCGTGCATGGCTGACAGGGTCGCCGCCAGTGCATCCATCGCAGCATCGAGCACCACGGCGTCCGCCAAGTAGTCCGCATCACCCACAGCAAGCTTGCGAACAGAGCCCTGCGACACCAACCCGCGCAGTGCGGCATCGACCTCGCCGACACCAAGATCCAAAGCGTCGGCAACATCAACCGCCGTAACTGGCAGCATCTGCAGCGCCAGCCAAGCGCCCACACCGCCCGCGGTATCGCCGGACTCAAGCGCCGCAAACAGTGCGCGCTCGCCGGCAGAAAGCTCGCGCGAGCGATGGCAGCGCGAAAGCAGCACGCGCCCGCCGCCAATAAGCATAACGGGCGAATACGACAGCACCACGGCATGGTCTCCGGCACACAGCGGCAGCGGGTCCTCCAGGCGCACCTGCACGGTACGGGTCTCGCCCACCGCCATGGGGGCCTCGCCCTCCAAAAGCATGATGCGGCCGACGACCTCGGCCGTGCCGGCCATCACATGCACACGCGCGCCCGACTCGAGCACGCGCGGCTTGGTGCCCTCGCGGCCCAGGTAGGTGAACGTCATCATAAAGCGCAACGTCTGACCAAAGCGGTCCGCCACGCCCAGCATCTCGCCACGGTCAAGCGCCGCGACACCGTCACCAACCAGGTTGAGCGCCACGCGTTGCCCAGGCAGCGCGCGCGGCGTATCGCCATGCACCTGAATCCCGCGGACACGGCAGACCGTACGTGACGGCAAAGCCATCACCTCGTCGCCCACCGCAACCGGCGCATCGTGCAACGTTCCCGTCACCACGGTACCGGCGCCCTTGATCGTAAAGCAGCGGTCAATCGGCAGGCGCGGCGCGGCATCGCTCCGCTCGACACGGTCGCGGCAGGCATCCCAGCAGGCACTTACCTGCTCGTCGAGCACCGCACGCAGCCCGTCGATCCCCTCGCCCGTCTTAGACGACACGGGCACCATCGGCGCGCCCGCAAACACAGTACCCGACAAAAAGTCATCGACATCGAGCTCGGCCAGATCAACCATCTCGCTATCGGCCAGGTCGCACATCGTCAGCGCGACCACCATGTGCGTAACGCCCAGCAGCTCCAGCACATGCACGTGCTCGCGGGTCTGCGGCATCACGCCCTCGACGGCCGAAACCACCAGCACGGCCACGTCGATGCCTGTCGCACCCTGCACCATGGCGCGCAGGTAATGGGCATGCCCCGGCACATCAACCAGGCCCACGATCTTGCCGCTCGGCAGTGCCAGCTCGCCAAAACCCAGCTCCACGGTCATACCGCGACGGCGCTCAACCTCCAGACGGTCGGGATTCTTGCCGGTCAGCGCCTCGATCAGCGCCGACTTACCGTGGTCGACGTGGCCCGCCGTGCCAACGATAACGGGACACTCCACCAGCGCCTGAACCTCACTCATCGAGCAATCGCCTTCTTAACGCATGCGGCAAGCGTCGACGCCGCCGTCTCGATATCGCGGTCGCCAACGAGTGTGCGCACATCAAACAGAGTGCGGTCGTGCGAGGTGCGCGTGACGACCGGCGTATCGAAGTCTTGGACGAGCGAGCGCTTGAGCGCGTCGACGGACAGGCGCCCATCGACCGGGCAAACGGCCACACACATCGTGGGCAGCTCCACGGTAGGCAGCGAGCCGCCGCCGGGAGTCGACGACTCCTCGACGATCTCCACCTGAACGGCGCACGGGCAGCCAGCCTTATCGAGGCCCGCCACCATCAGCTCGCGCAGCTTGCGTGCGCGACGCTCCAGATGAGCCTGCGGAAGCGTAAGCATGTTGAGCACCGGCACCTCGCGATGGGCCACATCCGCCCCATCCATGTAAATGCGCAGTGTAGCCTCGAGCGCCGCCAGTGCGAGCTTGCCCGGACGCAGGGCACGCATAAGCGGATGCGACCCGCAGGCCTGGACCAGATCGCGACGGCCCATGATAATGCCCGACTGTGCGGCACCGAGCAGCTTATCGCCCGAGCACGACACGATATCGAGCCCCGCCGCGACCGAAGCCGGCGTGGTTTCTTCGCCGCCGCGCACCAAGATGTCGTCGGGCAACAGCGCGCCCGAACCCTGGTCCTCGTAGAACAGCAGGCCATGCTTGTGAGCAAGCGCCGCAAGCTCCCGAGAGCCCACCTCCTCGTGAAAGCCCTCGATGCGATAGTTGGAAGGATGGACCTTGAGGATCATCGCCGTATCGGGCGTGATAGCGCGCTCGTAGTCGCCCAGATGCGTGCGGTTGGTGGCACCGACCTCGACGAGTTTGGCGCCCGAAGCCGCCATGACATCGGGGATGCGGAAGCTGCCGCCGATCTCGACAAGCTCGCCGCGGCTGACGATGACCTCCTTGCCTGCGGCATGGGTCGCCAGCACTAGCAGCACAGCGGCGGCGTTGTTGTTAACGACCAGCGCGTCCTCGGCACCGGTAAGCGAGCGGATCAGCTGCGCGGCATGTTCCTTGCGCGACCCACGCGAGCAGGTGTCCACACTGTACTCGAGCGTGCTATACCCGCGCGCGACCTCGGCCACGGCTTTGGCAGCTGATTCCGCGAGCGGGGCGCGACCCAGGTTGGTATGGATAACCACACCCGTGGCGTTGACGGCGGGACGCAGGCTCGGCAGCGCGGAGCGATGCGCACGCCACTCGATGGCCGAGGCCAGCTCGCGCTTGGAACGCGGGGCGGCGCCGGCACGAATCGCGGCGCGCTCCTCATCGAGCTCGGCCGTGACGGCGGCATGCACCACCGCGTCGCAGGTCTCCCCCGCCGCCTTCACAACCGGCCACTCTGCGAGCAGCTCGTTGACGGAAGGAATAGCGCGAAGGCGGGCGCGTACCTCATCGGACATGTTCTGGCTATCGCTCATGTGCAGCCTTTCAAAAGAAACGTGGATCAGTCGAATACATCAGCTGAGTCAATTACTCGTCATTATCCCCGCGCGCGACAATCTTTTCCACGCGAACGGCGTTTTCCTGGGTGAGCGCGGCGCCCGTCAACGGGTCCCAACGCAACGGTGTATGGTCGAGAGGGCCCACGCCCAAGGCTTGAGCGCCACCGGCATCGGCGCCAAACGAACGCCCGCCAGGAGCAGCCGAGGTGAAGATGCACGCCGGATGCAGATACGGCGTCGTCTCCACGCGCACGCGATCGCGGCCCATATCGCTCACGAGCTCGACGATCTCGCCGTCGGCGATGCCCATGTGCGCAGCGGCGTCGGCATTCATCTGCACGGCATCCAGGTCCGATCCAGCCTCGGCGGCACCTTGGACCGCAAGCCTGCGCGAGGTATGCGACTCAAAGGGCCGGTTACCGCTAATGAGGCGAAACATCCCCGGGCTAGGCTCCACCATCGGCGCGATCCAGCCTGGCACGCGTCCCAGGCCGGCACGCTCCCATACGTCACTTGCCAGCGCAATCTTGCCGCCGGCAAGCGGAATCACCGGCTCACCCGTGCGCGACGGCAGCGCCACGCCCGTATCGGCCCAGCCGCGCTCCTTGAGCTCGTCCAGATTGATCCCAAAAGGCGCCACCTGGGCAGCCGCCAGATCGTCAGACGTAAACTGGAAATACTCGCCCACGCCACACGCCTGCGCCAGACCGGCAAAAATCTCCCGACCGGGACGTGTGCCGTCATGCTGCACGGGCAGCACGGCGTTGCGGTAGAACACGCGCGAATCGTTGGCGCCCACGACTGTGCCCACACCGCGGTCGGCCTCCAGATACGTCACGTCGGGCAGCACGAAGTCAGAAGCACACGCCGTCTCGGACCAACGAATATCAATCGTCACAAGCAAGTCGAGCTGCTGCAAAATACCCAACCAAGCCTGTGCATTGCCATAGCCCGCACCGGGGTTACTGGCATAGACGATGAGCCCACGCAAATCGCCGGCAAGAATCGACTGACCGATGGTCGTGCACAGCCCGCGCACCGGATCGACCAGTGGATAGCGCTCGGACCCCAGCTTGGGCCCGCGAGGCACCAGCGGCGTCGCAAAGCGCGCGGGATCGAGGTCGCCCAACACAAGCGGCGTGGGTGGATTGAGCGCGCCGCCCGCATGACCGATGCAGCCCAGCAGCACATCGACCAAGCAGATAGCGCGCGCGGTCTGGGTGCTATTGGCATACGCGATACCGATGCCGCCATGAAAGCCCGCATCCACCACAGCGGCAGGCGCGGCGGCAGCTAGATCGCGCGCCGTGGCGGCGATCTCTGCGGCCGGCACGTCGCACATCGACTCGGCCCACTCGGGCGTCCAAGCAGCAGCCGCCTGCGCCAGCTCGTCAAAACCCGTGGTATAGCGGTCCACGAACTCGTGGTCGTACAGGCCCTCGGCTACCAGCACATGTGCGATACCCAGCAGCAACGCCAGATCGCATCCGGGACGCACGCGGAGCCAGCGGTCGGCAAGCGCGGCCGAACCGCTGCGCCGGGGGTCAACCACGATGATCTTCGCCCCGCGCCGGCGCGCATCGTTGAGCGCATCGACGGCCCCCATCGTCGATGAATCGACGATGGAACGACCCAGGTACATGATGCAGTCGGTATGCGCAAGGTCGGAGGCGGGGCTGTAGCCCAGGCTGTGCTCCCATCCGGTGAGACGACTTACCTCGCAGGCGCCATCGGCACCGTACACGTTGGGCGAACCCAGCGCATGCATAAAGCGATAGGCCCAGTAGCGGTCGAACGAGGGAACGCCGAGCGTCATGCCCAGCGCACGAGGCCCGCACTCGTCAACAATCCCCAAAAGACGCTCGGCAATCTGAGCAAACGCCTCGTCCCAGGTAATCGCATCGAACCCCGAGCCATCCCGGCGGCGTCGCATGGGGTGCACAATGCGGTCGCGCTCGTCAAACGGCATTGCCAGGCGATGCCGTCCGCGGGCGCACAGGGCTCGCGCCGCGCACGGGTGCCCCGGCTCCGGCAACTCGGCCACCACACGTCCGTCCTCAACGCGTGCCGCAAAGGCGCAATCGGCATAGCATCCCCCGCATGTGGTCACCACGGCGCGACCGTCACGCTTCACAGCAGATGCCATCTCGATTACCCCTTTCATCAGCCAAACACAACAGGCCAAAAGCCCGGCAACGAGCCCCAGACCCAAAAAGCCTCCCGCACGGCAACGCCCCGCGGGAGGCCAACGTCAAACAGGCGGTACTTTACGCCTCGGACTTCTTGGCGTAGACAAACCAATAGCCGAGCGCGATCAGAACCGCGCCGCCCACGATGTTGCCCAGCGTGGCGGCGGACAGGTTAAACGCAATGCCCGCAGCGTTGAGCGCATCAGCGCCGGCGACGTCGGCACCATAGCCGCACGCGTGCATCACGGCGCCCATAGGCAAAAAGTACATGTTGGCGACGCAGTGCTCAAAACCGCAGGCCACAAAGGCAGCGATCGGCAGCAAAATGCCCACAACCTTATCGACTACGGTCTTGCCGGCGGTACCGATCCACACGGCAAGGCACACAAAGATGTTGCACAGGATGCCGCGGAAGAAGATCGTCACCCAGTCGATCGTCACCTTGCCGGCGGCGACGCTCACCATGGAATTGGCGACCGCCTCGCCGTTGAGCTTATAGATGCCGGCCATGTACACCAAAAAGACGATGAACAGGGCACCGACAAAATTGCCGACCCACACGACGACCCAGGCCTTAAGCATCTGAACCAGGGTGATCTTTTTGCTCTTGAGTGCGCAGACCATAAGCGAATTGCCGGTAAACAGCTCGGCGCCGCACACCAGCACGAGCACCAGGCCCAGGCAAAAGCACAGACCGCCCACGACGCGCTGAGCGCCCCAGCCCAGCGTGCTGTCGCTCAAGAACACGGTAAAGAACAGGCCGCCGAAGGCGATAAACGCGCCGGCGAACATTGCCAACAGAAAGGCCTTAGCGACCGGCAGGTTAGCCTTGGTCACGCCGGCGGCCTCGGTCTTGGCCTCGATCGCGGCGGGCGCCAGGCAATCGGGAGAGGGATACTCCACCTTGGAATCTGCCATGTCAATCACTTCTTTCCTAATCAGCAGGAACAAGCGCTCCTATTGCTCTTGCCCCAAGCGGACAAAGTGGGAAAAGTCGTTGGCGGCCACGGCGTCGTACACGGCGTCGACGGCCTCAAAGACTTCCGGGGACATGGGGTTGTAGAACTCCGTGTCGCCCGGCTGAATCCCGACGAAGACGATATCATCACACGATTGCTCAATCTCTTCGATCAGAATCGACAAAGGAAGCGAATGCGTGGTGAACATCGATTTGCGCGCGACGTCGGTCTTATCGAGCAAGCGGATGGCGCCGACGGGCAGCGCCATGTCGGCGGCATCGACCAAAACCAAACGCGGCGGACGCTCGCGCTTGACCTCGATGATGTCATCCTCGGGCGTCTGACCGCCGTCGATGGTGTACCAGCCGGCAAGCGGCGCGTCCTCCATCTTTTTGGAGAGCACGGGGCCGGCGGCATCGTCGGCACGCAGCACGCTTCCCGCCGTGAGCACGATACCCGCAAACGGGGCACCGTTCACGCGACCATCCACAACGCGACCCATTACTGCAACCTTCCTGTCAGATACACGCCCGACACATCGCGCACGCGCTCAACCAGATCGCGAAACTTCATCAGAAACGCGACCTGCTGGGCATGCAGGCCAAAGTCGTCGTCGAACACCGAGATGCCGGCCTTGGCAGAACCGCGAAAACCGCGCTCATCGAGCAGCATATCGCAGGCCTCGAGCAGCGACGGCACCGCCGCCTTGTCGAGCTGGCACTCGCCAAAGGAGCGGATGGCCTCGAACTTGGTCTTGGCCTCCCCCTCCGGCAGCGCGTCGACGAGCGAATAGAACACATCCACCGGCACCGACAGGCGCGGCTCAAAGCAATCGAGCACGCCGGTGTGGTGGCCTACGGCGAGCGTGTAGTACAGCACGTCGCAGGCCTCCTGGGGAACGTCTTCCTCGGTCTCCACAAACTTACGCGTGAGCTCGTAGAAGACCACCTGGTCGGGCGCGTGGCCCAGGCAGGGGTCGGCGACGCCCTCGGCGGCCTCGTCGATTGCGCGCGAGGCATCGCCAAAAGAGCCGCCGAGCATGCCGGGGCCCGCAAAGTAACCAGAGCGGTCCGTGAGCTCCATCTAGCGACCTCCGGCCAGCACCAGATCCTGCAGCGCCGAGTACACCTCGACGCGGCGCGGATCGTCCTGCTTATCGATGAGCAGCGCCATGGCACCGCGGATATCGCCCTTGGGCGCGCCCTCGAGCGTATCCATAAACTCGTTGGCCAAGTCGCGGCCGTAACGGTAGCCGCTCATGGCGCGAGCTTCGCGCTCAATGGCAACGCGCAGCTTGTACGGCACGCCGGGGTGCAGGATATCGGCCTGCTCGCCGGCGGCCTCCACCGTGGTCTCGGCATGGAGTTTTTGGTCCAGCAGACCGAGCGCCATGGCAAAGCCGTAGACGGTCTGCGCAGGGCTGGGCGGGCAGCCGGGAATGTAGACGTCGACCGGCAGGATCTTATCCGTGCCGCCCCAGACGCAGTAGTTGTCGTAGAAGATGCCACCGGTGCAGCCGCACGCGCCATAGGACACCACGATCTTGGGATCGGGTGCGGCCTCAAAGGCGCGCAGGGCCGGCATACGCATGGCACGCGTCACGGCGCCGGTGTACAGCAGCACATCGGCGTGACGGGGCGAGGGCACGACCTTGATGCCAAAGCGCTCGACGTCGAAGACGGGCGTGATGGAACCGAAGATCTCGATCTCGCAGCCGTTGCAGCCGCCGCAGTCGACGCGGTAGACGTACACCGAGCGCTTGATCTTCTTAAGAAGGGTCGCCTTGGCCTTCTCGATGCTCTCGTCGAGCTCGATCTTGGTCGGGCGGTACTGAAGCCGCTCGGGCAAAAGCGTGGGTTCGGCCATGGTTACTCCTCCTTCGTTTCAAAATCCATGATGATGCCCTCGACCGGCGCCGGACCGGCGGGAATCTCGGGCGCATCGGGGTTGAGCTCGCGGTCGATATACTCCGGGTTCACGCCGTGGCCGCCCAGATACTCCATGCCGGGGCCCTGGGGCTCACCGGACGCAAGCGTCTCGTTGGCAGCCATGCCGTGCGCGTTGCCGGTCTTTACGGCCGAGGCGGCGCGCAGGGCGTCGAGCTCGCGCTTGCACTCCTGGCACATACCGACGGTACGGGCGGCCTGCTCGGCCTCCATGCCGCCGGCCTTTTGCAGCAGGCGCTTGGCGTAGTCGATCTCCTTGTGCGGGGCAAACGGCTTGCCGCAGCGCGAGCAGTGCTCGAGCGTATAGACGCTCTTGCTAGTGAGGTCGTCCTTGCTCATGACGGCCAGCTCAAACTCCTCGGTGAGCTTGATGGCCTCCATGGGGCAGGCTTCCTCGCAGCGGCCGCAGAAGATGCAGCGACCGTAGTCGATCGACCAGGTGATGGTATCGGCCGCAAGGTCGGTATCCATGCGAATGGCATCGGCCGGGCACGCCACGCCGCAGGCACCGCAGGCGATGCAGAGCTCGGCGTTGTGCTCGGGCTTGCCGCGCATGTCCTTGTTGGTGGGGAACGGCGCAAACGGGTACTTGACCGTCGCGTCGCCGGCCTTGGCGTTAACCTTCCAAAGCTTCAGCATATTAGAGCGCCTCCTCATCGAGCGGAGCGGCCATGGTGCCCTCGCCCGCAAGCGGCGACTTGTCGCGCCAGACGTTCTCGAACTGCTCCTTGTCGAGCACGTGGTCGCGCTTGGCGGCGACATCGGTCACCGTCACGCGATCGGTGCAGGAGTAGCACGGGTCGAGCGAGCCGACGATCAGCGCCGCGTCGCCCACGGTGTTGCCGCGGAACATGTAGCGCAGGACCGGCCAGTTGCTGTACGTGGCGGCCTTGGCGCGCCAGCGGTAGCACTTCTGGTTGTTGCCGAGCATGGCCCAGTGCACGTCCTCGCCGCGCGGCGCCTCGGTGGCGCCGATAGCGTACTTGTGCGGGGTGTATTCCCAATCCGTGGTGAGGATGGGGCCCGACGGGCAGTTCTCGAGCATGGTCTCGATCATGTCGATCGAATCGTAGACCTCCTGGATGCGGACGGCGGTACGGCCGAAGGCATCGCAGGTGTCGGCCGTGGCGGCGTGCATCTTTTGGACGTCCGGATCGGCGTAGCCGTCGAAGGGATGGTCAAAGCGCACGTCGCGGGCATAGCCCGAGCCACGCATGAGCGGGCCGACCGGCGAGAAGTCACGTGCGATCTTGCGGTCCAAGATGCCGATGCCGCTCGTACGCTCAATAAAGTTGGGCGTGGAGAGCAAGACGTCGACGAGCTCCTGAACCTCGGAGCGCAGCTGGTGGATGGTCGTGAGCGTGGAGAGCTTCTGCTCGGCCAAAATATCGCGACGCACGCCGCCGATCACGTTGAGGCCGTAGGTCTTGCGGTGACCGGAGAGCTTCTCGGCCAGGTCCATGGACTTCTCGCGGACGCGGAAGAACTGCTGGAAGCCGGAGTCGAAGCCCGTGTAGTGCGACGCCAGGCCAATGTTGAGCAGATGCGAGTGCAGGCGCTCGACCTCGAGCATGATGGCGCGGATGTACTGGGCTCGCGGCGGGACATGAATGCCCTGGGCGCGCTCGACGGCCTCGGCATAGGCCACCGAGTGAGCGCAGCCGCAGATGCCGCAGATACGGTCGGCGAGGAACGTCACGGCGTCATAGTTCAGGCGCGTCTCGGCGACCTTCTCCATGCCGCGGTGCACGTAGAACAGACGGTAGTCGGCATCGACGATGGTCTCGCCCTCAACGAACAGGCGGAAGTGGCCGGGCTCGTCGGAGGTGATGTGCAGCGGCCCCATGGGGACGAGTGTGGTCTCCTTGCCCTTGGTATCGGCCAAGAACTCGTAGTTTTCCATGTCGCTCGCCGGAGCGGGACGGAAGCGGTAGTCCATGGAGTCCTTGCGCAGCGGGTACAGGCCGCTGGGCCAGTCGTCGGGCAGTACCAGGCGGCGACGGTCGGGCAGACCCTCGGGGATCAGGCCAAACATATCGCGCAGCTCGCGCTCGCCCCACACGCAGGCGGGGACGAACGGCGTCACGGACGGGAACGTCATCTTGGCGGGATCGACCTCGGTGCGCACGGTCACCCAGCCGGGGTCCTCCCCCTCCATGGAGATGACGTAATACACGGCGTAACGGCCGCACAGACTGCGCTCGTCGTTGCCGATGATCACGGGAATCCAGCCGTAGCGCTCGTAATACAGGTAGTGGACGGCCTCGGGCAGCTTGTCCTGCTTGACGGTGATTGTCAGCTGGTCCTCGCACTGCCACTCAACCTTCTCGATAGCGCCCGGCACTGCGGCGCGCAGGGCCTCGACGTGGCTTTCGCAACGACGAGCGTAGTCCTTCTTTTCAGGTTCTGCCATGGTGCTAATTCACCTCGCTTGTCTTGGTCTGGGAACTGAACACCATGCGGTAGAGAGGAGCCTCGTGGAGCTCTTCGACGCTCTGGTTCAAAACGACGGACGTTGCATCCTCGACGCCGCTCGTGATGGCGACCGGGGTGGCGATACCGAACCACATGACCACGATCGCGAGGGCGATCTCGGGGATGATCATGAGGGCGGGCACCTCGTGGCGCTTCATGCCCTCGGGCGCCTTGCCGAAGATGGACTTGAGCGCGATGCCGGTAAGGGCAAAGTACACGCCGGTGAGGCCAATGGCCACGAGCACGACCACCCAGATGGGACCGGACTGGACGCCGGCCACGAAGGTGAGGAACTCGGAGATGAACAGGGCGAACGGCGGGAAGGCGGCGAGCGCGAGCAGGGCGATGATGGTGAGCGCTGCCGTGACGGGAGCGATCTCGACGACGCCCTTGATCTTGTTCAGGTCGCGGGTGTGGTAGATGTGCTGGATGTTACCGGCCATGCAGAAGGCGAGCGCCTTCGTGAAACCGTGGAAGATGCAGTGCAGCAGGCAGGCGGCGATACCGAGCGGACCACCGATACCCAGGCACAGCGCGACCACGCCGACGTTGTCGACGGAGGAGTACGCGAAGCGGCGCTTGATATCGTCCTGCTTAAAGATGCACAGGGCGGCCACCAGGATGGACAGCGTGCCCAGGATGAGCAGGAGCGTACGCGGATAGGTGTCGCCCACCGTGATGATGGACAGGGAGTAGAAGCGGATGATCACCAGCATGGCGCACTTGAGCAGCACGCCCGAGAGCAGCGCGGAGACCGGGCTCGGAGCCTGGGAGTGCGCGTCGGGCAGCCAAGTGTGCATGGGGAACAGGCCCGCCTTGGTGCCGAAGCCGATGACGATGAACGCGAACGCGAGGCGCACGAGCATCGGGTCGAACTGGTCGGCGTAGGGCATGATGGAGGTGAGGAAGGCTGCCTCATGCGCGTTGGGCATGATATCGGCGGCGTTCGCGTAGATGAGCAGCGTGCCGAACAGGCCGAAGGCCACGCCGGCGGTGCAGACCATCGCGTACTTCCAAGACGCCTCGAGCGCCTGCTTGTTCTTGTAGATGCCCACGAGGAACACGGTCGACAGCGTGGTGGCCTCGACCGCCGCCCAGGTGAGGATGATGTTGTTGGACAGGCAGGCGAGCAGCATCGTGAAAACGAACAGGCTAAACAGCGCGTAGTACTGCTTGGTGCGCTCGGCCGGCATGGTCTTCTCCTCGATATCGATCTTGATATAGGAGATGGAGTACACGCCGGTGATGAACCCGATGATGCCTACCAGAAGGACGAAGATCGACGAGAGCGAATCGAGATGGAGCCACAGGCCCAAAGCGTCGATATTCTGCCCGCTCGAGAGCATGGTTCCCGCGGTGACGACCGAAAGGACGAGGGTCGCCGCGACGGAGATGGTGTTGAGCCCCGCAAAGACGCTGTAGGACGTCGTCTTGGGGAGCGCAGCCATAATCAGGGAGAACACGAGGGGACAAGCGAGCAGGGCGACCGTCAGCATTGAAACATCCATGGCCTACCCCTTCAATTCGGTCAGGTCGTGGGAGTCGAGCGACTTGGTGTCGTTCCAGATCCTCACGACGACGGCGGACATGATGATGACGGCGAAAATGGCGTCGGTGGCGATGCCGATCTCGATGATCTCGGGGGCCGTGGGCGCGAGCAGGGCGAGCGTCACGTGGCTACCGTTCTCCATAAGGCAGTACCCGAAGATTTGCTTGAGGATGTTGCGCTGGGAGATGATGCACGTGAGGCCGACGAAGAAGTGCGCGAAGCTGATGGCGAGGGCCGGAGTAGCCACCTCAGCGGTGGGCAGGCTCAGGCGCGTGACCACCGCGAAGCAGATGGCCACCTCCAGACCGGTGAGGATGATGGTCCAGGCCGGCTTGATGGAGGAGGTCAGCGTGCTATCGGCGGGCGAACCCATCTTTTTGTAGGCACGGTTGAGAATGAACGGAACGAGGATCACCTTGGTGACGAAGGCCGACGCGGCCCACATGAGAAGCTCGGTGGCACCGGTGGTGAGGCCCAGGGTGAGCAGCACGCCCACCAGGACAACCGACTGGATCGCGTACCACTTAATGGCGGACGGGATGGTCTTCGAGACGACCACCATGGTGGAGGTCACGATCAGAAGACCGCCCAGGATATTGACTAACGAATAACCCATGTCCTACCTCCTAACCCATCCAACTAGAGGACAGAGGACCGGCGACGACGACCATGATCATGAGGACGACGAACACGAACGCCATGGCGCGCGGAAGGGGCTGGCCGGCGGCCACGGTCTCGCTCGGCTCACCGGGCAGGACCTTACCCATCCAACGCAGGAACCATGCGAAGGTGGCGACGGTCTCGACGACCATGACGCACACGAGGACGAAGATGACCGTGTTGGAAGCACCAACCGCGAAGCCACCGGAAATAATCTGGAACTTGGAGAAGAACGTGCTCATGGGGGGCACGCCGGCGATAGCGGTCGCGGCGACCGCGAAGCCCACGCCCGTGACCGGGTACTTCTTCATGAGGCCCTGGATCTTGGGCAACATACGGGTTCCCAGCGTGAAGCTGAGGGAGCCGGCGATGAGGAAGAACAGGGTCTTGGTGAACGCGTGGTTGAAGATGTGCTCGACGGCGCCGTTGAACGCCATCTGGCTTCCGAACACGGAGAGGCCCAGGCCGAAGAACACGTAGGCGAGCTGCGCGATCGTCGAGAAGGCGAGCAGGCGCTTCATATCCTTCTGGGGCAGGTACATGAGGAAGCCGAAGAGCATGGTCACGACGGCGTCGATGATGGCGACCCAACCGACGATCTCGGGGATATCGCCGGCACTCGCAAGAGCGCGGGCGAACACGCACACGCCGACCTTCACCATGGACGCGCCATGGAGGTAGGCGGAAACGGGCGTGGGGGCCTCCATTGCGGAGGGCAGCCACATGTAGAGCGGGAACTGGGCGGACTTGGCCCAAGCGGCGAACAGGATGAGCAGCAGCACGACGGTCTTCATACCGGAATCGAGCTGGGAGATCGCGCTCAGCGCGAACGTGCCGGTTCCGGCGAACAGGAAGGCCGCGCCGATGTAGAGTCCCAGAGCGCCGATATGGGTGATGATGAGCGCCTTCATACCGGCCTTCTTGGCCGTGGGCGTCATGTAGTAGCTGATGAGGCCCCAGGAGCACACGCCGGTGATCTCGAAGAAAACGAGCTGGCCGACGATGGTGGAGCTGTAGGCGAGACCGGCCATGGCGCCGATGAACGTGGAGAAGTACACGTAGAAGCGGCGACGGGGCGCGTCGGGATGCTCCTTGTTCTTATCGCTCATGTACGGGAACGAATAGATGACGACGAGCAGGCCGATAGCGACGAACGCGGGTGCGAGCAGCGTGCTCATCCGGTCGAATATGAAGCCCATGACCAAGGTCTGGCCCATACTCGCCCAGGTTACATCGACCGCGTTCATGCCGTTTCCGGCAAACGTCGCGGCCAAGCCAACGGAAGCGACCGTGGCGATGCCGCCGGCAAAGGCGCAGATCCATTTAGCGTAGGGACGCGGCAGCATGACGATGAGCAGGGAGCCCAGCATGGGGACGGCGATCGCCACCATGGCAAAGAGGGACAAGCTCGATTCGATTGACATAGTTTCTCCCTTCTCCCTACACGCCTACGACGACGAAGACGAACGCGAGGACCGCGATGCCGACGACGGCCCAGGTCTGGTTACCGAGCACCTTGAAGCGCGAACGGGAAACGGAGTTCTCGAGCACGCCGCAGACAACGAAATCGACCAGGCACTTGACAAGGAAGACGACGGCGCCCACGAGAGCGGTGACGCCGATGGTCGCGGGCTCTCCCCAGGGGATGAAGATGGAGGTGAACCAAGCGACGACCACGACCTGCTTCATGCCCATGGCGAGCTTCATCATGGCCAGGGACGGGCCGGAGAGCTCGGCGAGCGGGCCCTCCTGGAGCTCCTGCTCGGCTTCGGCCTGATCGAACGGAAGCTTGCCGAGCTCCATATAGCAGGCGGCCGCGAAGGCGACGCCGGCGAGGATGACGGCGACGACGCTCGAGACGTTGCCCGTAACGATGTGCTGACCCATGGTCGCAATGTCCGTGGAGCCGCACACGATGGCGACGGTAAACAGCGCGATGAGCATGGACGGCTCGATGAGCACGCTCATGAGGAGCTCGCGGATACCGCCGAAGCCCGCGTAGGCGTTGGAGGAATCCACGCCGGACAGCGCGAAGAAGAAGAGGGACAGCGCGAGCGCGTACATGATGGTGATGGCATCACCAAAGACGGGCATGGGGCTCTCGAGCGTGAACATGGGCAGGCCCATGGCGAGCATGAACGACACCGCGAGGAACAGCGGCGGCATGATGCGCAGCACGAAGCTCGAGTCGGAACTTACGGACTCGGGACGCGCCATGAGCTTCGCGAGGTCCCGGTAATCCTGAAGGATGGACGGACCGCGGCGATTGTGCATCTTCGCGCGAATCACACGGGCGAGGCCGGAGAAGAAGGGCGCGACCAGCATGACCACGAGGCCCTGCGCTATCGCAAGAACGATGTTCATAATATCCTCTCCCCTCTCTAGACCATGACCACGGCGAGCACGAGGAAGACCACGAGCGCCGCGACGATGTAGCAGATGTATACGGAGTAGTTGCCGCCCTCGATCTTGGAGGCGAGGCCGGCCAGCTTATCGGCACCCTCGCTCGGTGCATCGACCAGGAAGCGGTCGGGCAGGGGCTCAACGCCCTGGGCGACACCGGTGAGCTTCTGGAACACGTGCGCGATGGACCAGCAGATCTTGGTGCATACCTCGCGCAGGGTGTAGAGCGGGCCCATGAAGAGCTCTACGTCTGACGCGAAGCTCGTGGCGACGACGGGCATGTGCTCGTTGGGCTCGTAGCCGCACGCCCAAGGGTCGGTCTTCTTAGCGGGGGCCTTGGTGCCGAGGCAGGACCTCAACACGAACGCGAGGCCGGTGAGGACCACGAGCGCGATGGCGATCGCGGGGGTGGAGGTGGCGGCACCGGAAATCTCGTTCACCAGAGACACGCCCGAGGTGGCTGTGATGGCAGAGCCGGCAAGCACGCTCTGGGCGACGTCGCCCAGAACCGGGGCGATGACGGGAGAGCCGATTCCCAGCACCACGCAGATGGCCGCGAGGAGCATCTGCGAGAACAACATCGGAGCCGGGGACTCCTTGGCGTTCGCGGCCTCCTGGGAACGAGGGCTGCTCGCGAACGAGACGCCGTAGGCCTTCACGAAGCACGTGACGGCCAGGGCACCGGTGATGGCGAGGGCGGCCGCGGAGGCGACGGCGAACACCATGACGACCGGGTCGGAGAGCGTCGAGATGTTGAACAGGGACTGGTAGGTGAACCACTCGGAAACGAAGCCGTTGAGCGGCGGGATAGCCGAAATGGCAAGGGCACCGATGAGGAAGCAGACGGCCGTGACCGGCATACGGCGGAACAGGCCGCCCATCTTCTCCATGTTGCGCGTACCCGTGGCATAGAGCAGGGAACCCGCGCCGAGGAACAGCTCGCCCTTGAACATGGCGTGGTTGAGCGTGTGGTAGAGGGCGGCCATGAGCGCGATCGTCGCGATGACGTCGTTGCCCAGGGCGTGCGCCGTCATGGACGCGCCGACACCGAGCAAGATGATGCCGATGTTCTCGACGGAGTGGTAGGCCAGCAGGCGCTTAATGTCGTGCTCGTGGAGGGCGTAGACGACGCCCAGGACCGACGAGATGGATCCGAAGACCAGGACCATGAGGCCCCACCAGAGCTGGACGCCCGAACCCGCGAGCAGGTCGAGCCCGACCTTGAGGATTCCCAGGATGCCGATCTTGATCATGCCGCCGGACATGAGGGCGGACACGTTGGACGGCGCCTCTGGGTGCGCCTGGGGCAGCCAGGAGTGCAGCGGGATGATACCGGCCTTTGCGCCGAATCCGAAGAACGCGAGGACGAAGCACGCGGAGGAGACGGCGGGTCCAAAGTCATGCGTACGGAAATCACTGAAGCTGAAGGAACCGCCCACGCCGTTGGTCATGAGCAGGAAGCTCGCCATGATAAGGACAAAGCCCACGTGCGCGATGACGAAGTAGAGCCAACCGCCCCTAATGGAGTTCTTGTTCTCCTCGATAACGACAAGGAAGTAGCTCGTAAGGGACATGAGCTCAAAGGCGACCAGGAACCAGAACACGTTGTCGGCGGTGATGACGAGCATCATCGAGGCGACGAAGGTGTTCATGAAGAAACCGGCGCGCCCGACCTTGCCCGGGTACTCATCGAAGTAGGACAGACCGTAGATGAAGCCCGCAAAGGCGAGGATTGAGATGAGGACCACGATCAGGCCCGCAAGGCCGTTGAGCAAGAGCTCGAGACGGGCGAACGGGAAAAAGAAGACCGTGTTGAGGGACGAAACGTCGCCAAGCACGGCCTCGAGGCCCGCGATGAACGACAGCACGGCCGCGACGGCGCCGATCAGGCAGCCGGCGGTCTTGGCGGCGTTATCGGCCTTGATCAGCAGAACCGAGGCGAGCGCACCGATGCACGAGACGGCAAGCGATGCGATAAACAGCGTCATGCTATCCATTGTTTACGCTCCCTTCTGCTTTCTCGGACAGGCCCTGGGCCACAGCGGTAACGTCGACGACCGGACCGTTTTCGATCGAACGCAGGCGCTTGGCCTCGTCGAGCTCGCGATCGGCCGCGCCGCCCATGACGGTCAGCGCCTTGGTGGGGCACGCCGCCACACAATGCGGGCCGTCCGGATCGAAGGCGCACAGGTCGCACTTGACGGCGCAGGTGTACTGGCCGGGAGCCCACGTAAGCAGGCTGCTCAGGGACTTAGGATACGAAGGCGTCGGGTCGCACATGCCTGCGACACCGGCGATAGACGTGCCATCGGGATGGATGGCTCCGAAGGGGCACGCGATGGCGCACAGCCTGCACCCGATGCACTCCTGCTCCTTGACGTGGATGCGATCGCCATCGTGCTCGATGGCATTCACCGGGCAAACCTCGGCGCAGGGGGCACCCTCGCAATGGTGGCAGGCAAGGGCGGCCGAAATACCGCCGGTCTTCACGAGCGCCAGGCGCGGCGTATCCTGAAGACCCTGCATCCGGTGGGCGTCGGCACAGGCGGACTGACATGTTCCGCAGCCGATGCACCTCTCCGGGTTGATGTCGATGAAGCGGTTCATCCCCACTTCCTTTCAAAATAACGGGCCGGGCTCCCGAACGTACGGGACGCCCGGCCCAAATAGCCAACGAGAACGGGACTACACGATTTGGTTCACGTGCGTCTCGTCGTCGAACTTGGCGGCGCCGGGCTCAACGTCCTGGGGAGCGGCGGCGTCCACCAGAGCCTGCTTGAGCTCGGTGTACTGACGCTCCACCTCGCCCTCAGCCCAGACCTGGTCAGCGATAGCGTCGACCTGGCAGGCGGAGAACTTGTCCTCGGGCGTATGCGAGACCGGGTCGACCTTGTGCATGGTCAGCTCGTTGCACTTGCCGATCCACCACTGGTAGGTCATGTAGACCGTGCCCTTGTTGATGCGATCGCTCACGTCGGCGCGGCTGTATACCTGGCCGCGGCGGCTGTGAATCGAGACGATGTCGCCGTTCTTGATGCCGCGCGCCTGGGCGTCCGCGGGATTCATGCGGACAAAGCCGGGCTCGTCGGCAAGCAGCGCCAGCGTCTTGCAGTTGCCGGTCATCGAGCGACAGCTGTAGTGGCCGACCTCGCGGACGGTGCACAGGATGAGCGGGTACTCATCGTCGGGAAGCTCGGAGGGCGCCTCCCAGTCGTGCGCCATCAGGTTGGCGCGGCCGTCCTTGGTGGTGAACTTGCCACCAGCGAACATGTCGGGCGTACCGTGATCGTTCACATCGGTGCTCTTGACGGGCCACTGGGCGTAGCCGCCCTCGGGAGCCATCTTCTCGTAGGTCGCGCCCACAAAGTTGGGGCACAGGCTAATGCACTCGTTCCAGATCTGCTCCGTGTTGTCGTAGTGCATGGGGTAACCCATGCGCGTGGACAGATCCGCGAAGATCTCCCAGTCGTGACGGCACTCGCCCTTGGGCGGAACGGCCGCGTCAAAGTGCTGGAAGCTACGGTCGGATGCGGTAAAGACACCCTCGTGCTCGCCCCAAGAGGTGGCAGGCAGGATGACGTCGGCGAGCATGGTCGTCTGCGTCATAAAGATGTCCTGGCAAATGAACAGATCCAGCTCGGAGAGCGTCTTGCGCATACCGGCCGAATCGGGCTCGGTCTGCACCGGGTCCTCGCCGTAGTTGTAGAAGCAGTGCACCTTGCCCTCGTCGACCAGGTGGCCCAGGTCGGTGAGCTTGTAGCCCTCCTCGAGCGGGAGCTTTTCCTCGGGCACGCCCCAAGCCTTGGCAAACTTGGCGCGCACTGCCGGGTCGGTGACCTTCTGGTAGCCAGGGTACAGGTTGGGCAGCATGCCCATATCGCAGGAGCCCTGGACGTTGTTCTGACCACGCACGGGCGCGAGGCCGGAATTGGGTTTGCCGATCTGGCCGGCAACGCAGGCGATGGAGGCGATGGTGTGCACCGTCTTCAGGTTCTGCTTCTGCTGGCATACGCCCATGCCCCAGCCAATGATGGCAGAGGGCTTCGCCGTGGCGTACATCTCGGCAGCTTGGTGGATCAACGCGGGCTCGACACCCGTGATGTCCTGTACGGATTCGGGAGTGTAGTTCTTGATGGTCTCCCACCACTCGTCAAAGCCGTTCGTGTGCTCGGCGACGAATTCCTTGTCGTAGAGGCCATCGTTGACCAAGCAGTTGGCAAAGGCGTTGAGGAACGCGACGTTGCAACCGTTCTTGATCGGAAGGTAGAGATCGGCGATACGCGCGGTTTCGATATGGCGCGGATCGGCGACGATGATCTTGCAACCCTTTTCTTTGGCTCGCACGATACGCCTTGCGACGATGGGGTGTGAATCGGCAGGGTTATAGCCGAAGAGGAAAATGCAGCCCGCATCCTCCATACCGGGGATGGAGCATGACATGCAACCTGAACCAACCGTGTCCATCAGACCGAGGACAGTAGGGCCGTGTCAAGTACGGGCGCAATTGTCCACGCTGTGGGTGCCGATGCACGCACGCGTAAACTTCTGCATGACGTAGTTCGCCTCATTGCCGCCGCCTCGCGAAGAGCCGGTGGTCATGACAGCGTTAGGACCATATTCGTCAATTATGGCCTGCATCTTAGATGCGGTGAAATCCAGTGCCTCGTCCCAGCTTACGCGCTCAAGATCCGCGCCCTTAGTGCGGCGGATCATCGGGTGCAGTACGCGAGGAGTCAAGATCTTAGTGTCGTTGATGAAGTCATAGCCGCTCATGCCCTTAAGGCACAGCTCGCCCTGATTGGTGATGCCGTTGAGCGGCTCGGTGCCCACGACCTGGCCGTTTTGGACCAGGAGGTTAAACTGGCAACCGGCGCCGCAATACGGGCAGATCACTTTATGCTTCTCCATGACACCCTCCTTCCTTTTTCTGCTACCGAATGCTCGGTACTTATTTGACAATCATTGGGCCTGTCGCCCGACGCTTACGCCTCGTTTTCGATGGTGGCGCGGGCACGCTCGGCAGTCAGTTCTGCCAGGCGCTCCTCGTCTACCAGGGTGAGGCCCTTGGTCGGGCACGCCTCGGCACACGCCGGACCGCCGGGACGGTCCACGCACAGGTCGCACTTGAGCACGAAGCTCTTAGTCTGCGAACCCACACGCACGTCGCCCATCAAGACGGGGACCTGCGTGGTCGCCACGCTCACGGCGCCAAAGGGGCATGCCATAACGCAGCTCTTGCAGCCGATGCAGTTGTCCTCGTTGACGCCGATACGATGGTTCTTTGGATCAAAGAACAAGGCGCCCGTAGGACAGGCCTTCGCGCACGGGGCATCCTCGCAATGATGGCAAGCCACCGGTGCGGAGATCTCGTACGTACGCGTCACGCGCAGGCGCGGCGCGGCGATATTGCCGGGAATATCGTGTGCCTCGATGCACGCCGCCATACAGGTTTGACACCCAATGCAGCGTGAAGAATCAGCCACGACTCGTTTATTGCCCATGTTGTTCACTCCCTCCTGAATCCCATGCCGGAGAGACCCTGTCGACGTTGCCCCAAGCCGCCCGTGGCCTGGCATCGGCGTATCGAGCGCATGCGGCGAAACAGGCGCTTCGATAGAGTTCCTCCAACGATATACAGGCTAAATATACGCAGTTGCAGGTGGCAAACTTGAGCATAGGCCCTGCAATACGGGTGTATTGCAGGGGTTTTGGCAGGTTGGAATTATTCTTTAGAAGCTATAAAGGTGAGTGTATTACATGCGTACACCTCTGAGATTTTTACACGCTCTCATTTTGGATGTACTACGCTTGTATTCGTGTTAATGGTTATTTACTTGAGTAAAATAAAGTAATGGTTATAAGATTCTATGATGTAGGCACATGCCGCATTTGACCGACTATATTGCACGTTAGCTAAGGGAGGGCAGTGATGTCATCGACGCAAAAACGAGCCATCCTGCAGGTGCGCATTCGCGAAGAGGACAAACAGCATGCCGAGCGCCTCTACGACGCCATGGGCACATCGCTCGCCGAGGCCGTCCGTGTATTTGTCGCGCAGAGCATTTTGATGCGCAAGCTTCCCTTTCAGCCGGTCGCCGTGCGCTCAAAGGACGGCACCGCCGCCTATGGATCGCTCAAAGCATACGGAGATCCCAATCGCCGCGCCGAGGAGCGCAATGCCTGGATTGAATACCTTGCCACGGAAAGCGACGATTCGATTTTGGGTCCCGAGGAAGTAGATATCCATGAGTAGCACCATCATCGACGAGACCGTCATCCTACGCTACCTGCTCAACGACGACGAAGTTCTGTCACCGCGCGCCGCCAAGGTCATCGCCACGCGCACCGCTCGCGTCTACCCCGAGATCATCACGCGCGTCGTGGTCACGCTGCGCGACGTCTATAAGGTTCCCCGCGCTGAGATTGCTACGGCCATGAGAAGGCTGCTCGATGACGTCATATTCGACGAGCCCACCGTTGTCGCCCTTGCCGTCAAACTCTTTGGCAAGACCCATATGGACTTTACCGACTGCCTCCTCGCAGCCCGAACCGCCATCTACAACGATGATGTCGTGAGCTTTGGCAAGCCCATCATCCAAGGCATGATCGATTACCGCCGCCAGCGCCAAACCGCCGCCGACGCCCGCGACCGCGTCGCCGAAGCCCGCAGTCACAGCACCGACACCACCATCGACAAGCTCCGCCACCAATCCCGCAACTAGCCCCATCCCACCCTAAGTTGCGGTGAAATGGTTCCTGTTTTCAAGCTTCCACGGGCCTTTTAGGAACTATTCCACCGCAACTTCCAGGTTGGCCATCCGAAACCGGCAGCCTTGGACCGCGAATCCTACTGTTCGCCACGAAATGGGCCTATCTACTACGTTTAACCGATCGCCCTCGACTATACCGAAATCCGAAATATCAAAACCGCTGGTAGACGGCTTGCCGATTTTACAAAAATGCTGCCATTGTCGACCCCTGCGGGCCAAACGTAGTAGATGGGCCGCTTTCGTGGCTCAGCACCAGACCAGTCATTTTGGAACAGGGCTTTTTGACCACATTTGCCAGCCGATCGCTAGAGTAAGTCAAAAAAGCCCCATCCCAAATTAGCTACCCCGGCCTTCAATGGGTTCGCAAAAGCCAAACGACAGTCCATATTTCAACGCAACTTAGGTGGGGCGCGGGGCGGCATCGATTCCGTCACCCTGTGCACTTACGAAAATGGCTCTGGTCCCAAAAGGAACCAGAGCCATTCATCTATCTTGTGGAGCGGGCGACGGGAAGTCCAAGGGTTTGCTTCGCAAACCCTTGTTTCGCTGCGGGCCATTGGCCCTTGCGTGCTGCGCTGGAAAATGCTCACACATTTTCTCAGCTTCGCACCCTGCCGAGTTCGATTCCCGTCGCCCGGCACGCTAATGAAAACGGCTCTGGCACCAAATGGAGCCAAAGCCGTTAAAACTATCTTATGGAGCGGGCGACGGGAATCGAACCCGCGTCATCAGCTTGGAAGGCTGGGGTTCTACCATTGAACTACGCCCGCAAGATATGGTCGGGACGACAGGATTTGAACCTGCGACATCCTGCTCCCAAAGCAGGCGCGCTACCAAACTGCGCCACGTCCCGAAGGTGTTGAGCAGCTAAGGTCTAAACCTTGCGTGTCCCAAAGCGAAGGAAATTATAGGGGAGACTCCCCGCCTGTGCAAGCATTGATGCCTTAGCTCCTCGAATGTGCAACAAAACGACTATGGAGCAGGCCGATTAAAAAGGCCACCACGGCAACCGGCGCCCACGCGGCTCCAATGTCCGCAAGCGGCAGCGCATCGAACGGCAGCCACACGCCCGCAAAGAACGCATCGCGGACCGAGGTGATCACGCTCTGCACCGCGACAACGCTGCCGACCCAAACCCACACTTGCGGATGCGCGTCGCAAAAACCGTGCACCAGGCCCATAAGTACCAGCACAATGGCAACGGGATACAGAGCATTGAGCATAGGCACCGAGAACATAAGGATTACGTCGAGGCCCACGTTGGAGAGCACGCACGAAAACGCCGCGAACACAAAGGCGAGAATCGCAAAGGGACGGCGCATGGCCTCCTCGGAGGCCTCCGCTCCCCCATCGACCACATACGTCTCGCAGAAGTAACGCGAGCAGCAGCTGATGAGGCCGATGCACACGTTCATGCAGGCAAGGAAGAAGATGGCGAAGACCACGACCGTGCCGGCAAGGCCAAAGTGCATGGAGGCAGAGCGGGCAAGAATGGCGGCGCCGTTGGTAGCGTCGGGCATCACGGTGCCGAGCTGCATACCGGCAAGGCCCAAGCCGCAGTAGATGATGGCCATGAGCACGCCGGCGATCACACCGGAACGCGAAATCTCAAAGGCCACGCGCTTGTCATCGGTAACACCCAACTCGTGGATGGTCTCGGCGATGATGATGCCGAAGGCGAGCGACGCGAGCAGGTCCATGGTCTGATAGCCAGTCAGAAAGCCCTGCACGGTAGCGCCTGCATCGTAGGGAGCCTGAGGCGCGGCAGCGGGACCAAGCGGCGAGATCACGGCAGCACCTACGACCAGCACGATGAGCGCGATGAGCGCGGGGCCCGTAATGCGGCCGAGCACGCGTGTGATGACACCCGGACGCAGCGTGAGCGCAAACGCGACGACGAAGAACCCGATGGCAAACACCAGACGTGCCGTGCCGAGCGAAACACCCTCGGGTAGCAGCGGCACCAACATTTCGAAGGCCGTGGAGCTCGTGCGCGGAATAGCCAGGCACGGGCCGATGGCCAGATACACCGCCGCGACAAAGAACTCACCAAACTTGGGGTGCACACGGCCGGCAAGCTCGCGCGCCGTGCCGGCGAGCGCGACGGCGATAAATCCCATAACAGGCAGACCGATAGCGGCAATCAAAAAGCCGATCATGGCAAGCGGCGTGGCTGTACCGGCCTGAAGTGCCAGCAACGGCGGAATGATGAGGTTACCGGCGCCAAAGAGCATCGAGAACAGCGCAATGCCGACGGTGACGACATGGTCGGAGCGCAGGCCGCGCGGGGCGGATGAGGCCATAGGCACACCTTTCGGGTCGAAACAAAAACGGGACGGGCAAAAGACCCGTCCCGCAAGTATATACGCTCTAGCAGGCTAAATCGCGCAAAGCGTCAATCGCGGTGTCGACTTCCTCTTCCGTGTTGAAATACCCAAACGAGAAGCGAACGACACCCTGGCGCTCGGTCCCGAGCGCGCGGTGCATGAGCGGAGCGCAATGGGCGCCGGGGCGCGTCGCAATCCCCCACCCCTGCATGAGCGCATCCGAGATCTCGGCAGAGTCGATATCACCCACGTTGAGTGAAACGATCGCCGAGCGCGCGGGCTGGTCAAACGCACCGTAGAGCGCAATGCCGGGAATTTCGCGAACACCGGCGAGGAAGCGCTCTGCAAGCGAGCGCTCATGCGCCGCAATCGCCTCGACCCCGCCTTGTGCCTCGATATAGTCGAGACCGGCAGAAAGTCCCGCGATGCCGTGACCGTTGAGCGTGCCCGCCTCAAGGCGCGTGGGCCACTCAAGCGGCTGCAGCGCATCGAAGCTGTGCACGCCCGTGCCGCCCATGGCCCAGGGCGCCACGTCGACACCCTCCGCCACGGCCAGACCGCCGGTGCCCTGCGGGCCCATCAATCCCTTGTGGCCGGTAAAGCACACGACGTCGAGTCCCATGGCATCCATGTCAATCTTCGCAGTGCCGGCAGACTGCGAGGCATCGACGATCACCAGCGCACCGGCCGCATGCGCGATGGCAGCCACGCGCGCAATGTCGACCGCGTTGCCGGTCACATTGGAGGCGTGCGTCACCACCACGGCACGCGTACCTGGCGTGACCAGCCGCTCGAATTCGTCGTAGTCGAGCACGCCGTTTGCGTCGCAGCCCGTATGCTCAACCGTCACACCCTGCTCCGTCGCCAAGCGATTGAGCGGACGCAGCACCGAGTTGTGCTCGAGCACCGTCGTGACCACGCGGTCGCCGGGGCGCACCACCCCGTTGATGGCGGTGTTGAGCGCCGCCGTAGAGTTGGGCGTAAAACACACATGGTCCGCCCTCGGGCAACCCAAAAGGCGCGCGAGCTTGGCACGGCAACCGTGAATCGTACGAGCGGCATCGAGGGCACCCGACGTGGCGCCGCGCCCGGCATTGCCGAGTGAGCACATCGCCTGCGTCACGGCATCGATGACCGTCTGCGGCTTGTGCATGGTCGTCGCCGCGTTATCCAGGTAGATCATCGCACGACCTCCCACATATCAATCACGGTATAGCCCTCGGTGGGAACGCCCGCCGCGGCGAGTTCGCCGCGCAGCAGCTCCTCATCGGCAGGCAACGCCTTCCACGCCAGACCGCAGCCGGCAGCGACCTCCCCGGGCACGGGAATCGTTCGCCCGGGAAGGCCGCGCTCGATGCACAGGGACTCGCAGCCCATGGCGGCCGCCGTGGTGGGAAACGTGATGACAAGCGCCGGGCGCTTCTCCCTCATGGCAACTCCAACCAATACGCTACGGGCGCACGACGCGCACGGCCTGCTCCATCTTCTCCACGATCACGTACATGTTGGTGACCTCGCCCACCGCGAGCTGGTCTTTAATGCCATAGTGGTCCAGGCAGGTACCGCAGGTGAGAATCTCGACACCCTGCTCGGCCAGGCCCTTCAGGTCATCGAGCACCGGCGAGCCCTCGACGGTGAGCTTGGCACCGCCGTTGTAGAACAGCATGGTCGCGGGCAGTTCCTCCTGCTGCGTCACGGCAAAGATAAACGCCTTCATGAGCTTGTGGCCCAGCTCGTCGTCGCCACGGCCCATGCAATCGGTGTAGACGGAAATGACGAGTTTGCCCTTGCCGGCGCTGGCGTCGCAGAAGGCAGCGCCATCCTGCTCAGGATCGGCCACGGCAACGGCGCCAGAGGTCGCCACGGTCACGTGCCACTCGGCGTCAGAAACCTTCTCGACCGAGGCCGTGCAGCCCTTCTCCTGCGCCATCTTGGAGATGTTCTTGACGGCAGTCTCGTTATCGACCGAGGTCACCACGGCGCCCTCGCCATCGAGCTGCTTCAGGGCTTTGAGCGTCTTGACGACGGGCAGCGGGCAGGCATCGCCCATGGCATTGACTTCAATTTTGGTAGACATAGTTTTTCCTTTCGAAAGAACCGTTCTAGAGAACGGTAAACAATTACATAAACGTGCGGGCTAGCGAACAACGCGGACGGCAGGACCGCCCGGCACTGCCTTGTACACGCGCCCGACAACGGCGGCGATGCGCCCCTCGGCATCCAGGCGACGCGCAAGCTCATCCACATCCCTCGCGGGCGCCGCAATAAGCAAACCACCAGACGTCTGCGGATCGTACAGCGCATCCAGCATGCCCGGCTCCAGGTCCTCGTCGGCAGCCACACGCGGGCCAAAGAAGTCCTGGTTGCGGTAGGAGCCCGCGGGGATAATGCCCAAACGCGCCATGTCAAGCACTTGATCAAAGAGCGGCACCGCCCCCGACGCAAGCTCAATCTGCACGTCCGAGCCCTCGGCCATCTCGCATGCGTGCCCGATCAGGCCAAAGCCCGTAATGTCGGTACAGCCGTGAAGCTCGAGTCCCTCGGCCAGACGAATCGGGGCCTCGTTGAGGGTGCGCATCGAGTCAAACATGGCTGCGGCCTCGTCCTGCTCGATGAGCTCGCCCTTAATGGCCGTGGTGATGATGCCCGAGCCGATCGCCTTGGTCAGCAGCAAGACATCGCCCACGCGTGCGCCGCTGTTGGCGAGCATACGGTCGAGCGCGACAAAGCCGCTCACGGACAGGCCGTACTTGGGCTCGTCGTCGTTGATGGTGTGGCCGCCCGCGATGGAGCAACCCGCCTCGACGCACTTGTCGGCGCCGCCCGCCAGAATCTGACCGGCAACCTCGACGCCCAGGCAACTGGGTATGCAGAGCAGGTTCATGGCATGGCTCGGCCGCCCGCCCATGGCGTAGATATCCGACAGCGAGTTGGCCGCGGCGATCTGGCCAAACAGAAACGGGTCGTCGACCATCGGCGGGAAGAAGTCGATGGACTGCACGAGGCCCAAGTTATCGCCAACGCGAAAGACGCTCGCATCGTCGGAGGTATCGAACCCCACGAGCAGGTTGTCGTTATGCACATTGGGCAAGTCGCCCAGGACCTGGGCGAGGGCTCCGGGAGCCAACTTAGCGGCTCAACCGCTCGCGGCCGTCATGGACGTGAGCCTCACGGTATCTTTAGCCATACGAACCCCCTTCCAACAAATCAACGACTTTAAGTATACGCGCCAGGCACGCTTCCCAAGAGACCGCCGACGGCTCGAACGTCGAAGGCGGAGCCGCAAGCGCCTGCGCGATAGCGTCTGCCAGTGCGCGCTCAAACAACGGAAGGTCGGCCGCCACGGGCGTGTCGACATCCATCATACGCGGCGGCGCCACCCACGTCACGGGAGCACCGGGAAGCATCGCCTCCATCCAGGGACGAACGCCGGGCAAATCGGTCGCCACAACATTGCAGCCGCACGCGAGGGCCTCGATCGTCACGAGCGGCAGACCCTCGTAAAACGAAGGCAGCACAAAGACGTCGGAACTGCGGTAGGCACGCACGAGCCCATCGCTATCCAGGCGGCCCGCCAGCGTCACCGGCACATCCGAGGCCGCGGCCAAGCGCTCGATACGCGCGTACTCGGCATCGTCCCCGCGGCCGCCCACAAGTACCAAGCCAGATGGGCGGACGCCATCGTCAATCGGCAATGACATGGCTCGAACCAGCGACTCGACGCCCTTTTTAAAGCAAATCTTGCCCACGTACACAAGCGATCCCGGCCGCCTCGCCACGCTTGCGTCGCGGCAGAAGACGCGATGGTCGTAGCCCGTCCCAATCACGTGGATGCGATCGGCATCGACGCCGCACACCAGGCCAATCTGCTCAGCCTGCTCAACATGGAGCGCAAAGACGGCATCGAGCCGACGAACCGCACGTACGATGCGATCGCGCTCGAGCGCATGCGAACGCAGCTGGCGTAGATCGGTCGAATGGCACACGGCAACAACCGGCACGCCCCGGACGCACTCGCGCGCCAATGCGGTCACCAGATACAGGTGATGGCAGAGCACCAGATCGGGCCGAAACTCAGCCACCGCACGATCGATTGCAGCAGCAAATGCCCGCTCAAATGCCTTGAGCATCGAAGGCGTCAGGTCACGATAGCGTGTAGAGGGATAGGGCATGACATCGGACATACCGCAGATGGGAAACGGCAGCTCGGGCGACTCGAACGGTACGGCAAACACGGCAGCACGCCGGTCCAGCTCGCCTTGGGTATCACCCGGCGCCGCACCGCAAAGCACGGCGGCGCGATGCCCCGTCTCGATCTGCTCGCGCACAAGCGCGGCAAGATAGGTGCCGCTGCCGGTGCTATCTGGTTTTTGTGCCGTGATATTGAGGATGCGCATGTCGCGGTACACCCCTAGGCCAAGGCGGCGGCGCGGACAGCCGCGCCGATCGCTCCGGCAAAGCGAGCCTGGGGCGAGGTGGTCACCGGCGACCCCAGTAGCTCGCCCAACCGCTCCACCACGAAGGCGTTCTCGCACAGGCCACCGGTCAGGTAGTACGGGGCGCCCGCGGCCTGCCCGGCCATGGTCGCCACGCGCGAGACCACGCTGTCGATCACGCCACGCGCAATGTTCTCGCGCGGCTCACCGCGACCGATCAGGCTGATGACCTCGCTTTCGGCAAAGACCGTGCACATGCTGGATATCTTGGTGGGCTCGCCGGTACGCGCCAGGTCGGCCATCTGCTGTTGGGAAATACCCAGACGGTCGGCCATGATCTCCAAAAAGCGCCCCGTACCGGCAGCGCACTTATCGTTCATGGCGAACTTGGCCACGCGACCACTTTTAAGCTGAATGACCTTGGTGTCCTGGCCGCCCACGTCAATCACCGTGCCGTGATCGCCAAACAGGCGCACGGCACCGGTACCGTGGCAAGTGATCTCGGTCACAACCTTGTGCGCATAGGGCACGGCGACACGGCCGTAGCCGGTCGCGATCACGCGAACCTCGTCGCCCGTCACGTCATAGCCGGCCGCCGCCAGTGCCTCGCGCAGCCGCTCGGCCGCATCGACCGAGGAGAACCCGGTTGGCTGCACGCACGTCCACGCCACCGAACCCTCCCCGTTGACCACAGCAGCCTTAGCCGCCGTAGACCCGATATCGATCCCGATCCCTATCATGGCTCTCTCCCAATCTAAACATCAAAGGTAGCGGCACGTTCAGGCGCCTTAGCTCTAGGTTTCTCAGGTGCCGGAGATTGCCCCGAAAGAGAAGCGCAGCGTACTTTGGGTACGCAAGCGACGGTTTGAGGGGCAAGATCCGGTGCCTGAGGAAGCTAGAGGGTTTCGATGAAGGCGGCGATGCGGGTCTCGATCTGGCCCATGTCACCGTTGCTGTAGTCGGTCTCGATTTTCATATACGGAATACCCGCACCCTCGACGGCCTCCTGCATGCGCGCGCTCTCAACGTTGAAGGTGTGGCAGGCCTGGAGCACGCTCTCTACCACGCCATCGACATGGTACTTCTCGCACATGGTCAGGGTGTTCTCCATGCGGCCGTCGTTAGGCGTCATGACCGAGCAGTTGATATCCAGGTAGCGGTCGGCGATGGCGCGCAGAATGTCGGGCGCGTCCGGGTCGATCATCATAGCCGCCGTGCGCTCGCCCGAGCAGTCGTCCATGCACACGACCACGCCGCCGTTGGACTCGATGGTGCGGCCGATCTTGTTGATCACACCGCCCACCGGGCAACCGGTGATCAGAATGCGCTTGGCGTCCGCCGCAACCGGGCGCTCGCCCGCGTCGTAGGCCTCGCGCAGCTTGGCAACCTTTTGCTCCAGCTGCTGCGTATAGGCCTCGATATCAAAGCTAAACGTACCGGCAAACATGGTGCTCATCAGGTCGACGCCGCTCATGGCCGCCGGCTGGTTGGCCTGCAGCGCAAACATCTCGAGCTGGGCCGCACGCAAGCGGTTGCGACGACGGACGGCAGCGCGCAGGTCATCGTCGGTAATCGTGATGCCGTAGAAACCCTCGAGCTCCTCCTTGAGCAGGCGGCACTCCTCGTACCAGCCTTCACGCTCGTAGGCGCGATCGCGACCCTGCGGAAGATGCAGAATGTGCGTGCGCTTGAGCTCGTTGAGTAGCTCGTACATCTTCTTCTTGCCGTCGCAGGTGGTCTCGCCGATGATCATGTCGCTAAAGTACGTAAACGGGCACTTTTGCGAGTAGGCAAAGCCGTAGGTCGACTTGATGAGCGGGCACAGGTTTGCCGGCAGCACCTTCTCGGCCTCGGGAATAACCTCGTCGGATGTGCCGCACAAGGCCACACTTGCAGCGCCCGCGGCATCGATAATCTCGAGCGGCGTGTAGCTGCACAAAAAGCCGACCAGGCGATTACCCGCCTGTTTGTAATCCTTGACGCGAATAAACGCCGCCTTGCGTTGCTCGTTGAACTCCTCAAACGTGCGCGGCAACGGCTGTTCTTCGATATCGGCCATAGTAGTTCCCCTCTCTTGCACCGATATACCGACAATTAAACAACAAACCCACGCCATACCCAAAAGGAAGCATCCTCTAGGGAATGGCGTCGATAAGCTCCTGCGTATACGGATCGCTCGGGTGCGCGATCACGTCCTCGGCCGCGCCCTCCTCGACAAGACGACCGTGGTAGAGCACGCCAATCCGGTCGGACATATGCCGAACCACACGCATATCATGCGTGATAAACAGCAGCGCCACGCCCGTCGTGCGCTGCAGGTCGCGAAGCAAGTTGAGCACTTGAGCCTGAACGGACACGTCAAGCGCCGAGACCGGTTCGTCGCATACCACAAGGCGCGGCTCGCAAATAAGCGCCCGTGCCAGATTGAGTCGCTGACGCTGTCCCCCCGAAAGGTCGTGCGGATAGCGGTCATAATGCTCTGCCAGAAGACCGACCGAGGCCAGGGCCGAGAGCGCGCGCCCATGGCGCTCATCCGCATCGCGCACGCCGGCGATAATCAGCGGCTCCTCCAAAATGCGGCCGACACGGTTACGCGGGTCAAAAGCCGTAGAGCTATCCTGGAATACCAGCTGGATCTCGCGGCGAAACGGCTTGCGTTCGCGCTCCGACATCGTGGCGAGGTCGTGCCCGCGATAGACAATCGAGCCGGAATCCGCACGCTCGAGACCACAGATCAAGCGTCCAGTCGTCGACTTGCCCGATCCGGATTCGCCAACTAGGCCATAGACCTCGCCCGGCGCGATCTCAAACGACAGATCGTCCACGGCGGTAAAGGGCTGACGCTTAAAACCTGAGCCCGGCATGGGATACGCTTTAGTCAGATGTGAGACTCTAAGCAGGGCTTCGCTATCAACAGCCATGGCACTCCCCTTTCTCGACTAGCCAGCATTTAGACCGGTCGCACGTATTCACGTCAACCAGCGGAGGCTCCTGCGCGCGGCAACGCTCGTCCGCCCGGGCGCAACGAGGCGCAAAGCAGCATCCACAGGGTATTGCCATAAGCGGCGGCACTGTGCCCGGAATATCCGCCAGCGTGTCAACTCGCTCGCCTTCGAGCGGCGGAATGCTCGCGATGAGCCCCTGGGCATACGGGTGGCTCGGGCGCTCCATAAGGCCGCAGGCATCAATCTCTTCTACGATTTGGCCCAGATACATGACGTGCACGCGCGAGCAGATGCTCGTGACGACACCCAAATCATGGCTGATAAAAAGCACTGCCATGCCCTCGGAACTGTTGAGGTCGCGCAGGAGATCCAAAATCTGTTTTTGAGTCGTCGTGTCGAGTGCCGTGGTGGGCTCGTCGGCAATCAGCAGGCGCGGGTGCCCGGCGAGCGCCATGGCGATCATCACGCGCTGACGCATGCCGCCGCTAAAATCGCCCGGATACATGTCGAAGCGAGCCGCGGCATCTCGAATTCCCACACGCTCCAACAGCGATAGAGCCTCGTTGCGGGCTTCCCGTCGGCTCACCTTACGGTGGGCCCGCACCGCCTCGATAACCTGCGCGCCCACCGTCATGACGGGGTTGAGTGAGGACAACGGGTCCTGGAAGATCATGGCGATATCGCAGCCGCGCACCTCGCGCATGCGCTTGAGCGGGCGCGCGAGCAAGTCCTCCCCGTCAAAGAGAATCTGACCGGTATAGGCCATCTTCTGTTCATGCTCCAATAGGCGCATGACACTCTGGGCAAACACCGACTTACCGCAGCCGGACTCGCCGACAACACCAACGATCTCGCCGGCATCGATATGTAGGTTGAGTTTGTTGACGGCTTCCAGCGCGTTGCCATCGCGGCCCACAAACGAGATGCAGAGGTCGCGCACGTCCAAAAGATGCTGAGCCATGGGCTAGTCCTCCTTGGTCTTGGGGTCGAGGGCGTCTCGCAGGCCGTCGCCGGCAAGGTTCAGCGAAAGCACGCTCGCGATGATGGCCGCTGCCGGGAAGAAAATCATCCACCAGGCTTTGCGCATCACGTTCTTGCCCGCCTGCAGGATGTTTCCCCAGCTGGCGTCGGGCGCCTTGATACCCAGGCCCAGAAACGAGAGGGCGGCCTCCGAGAGCACGGCCTCGGCAAAGACGAAGGTCGCCTGCACCAGGAAGGGCGCCATAACGTTGGGCACGATATGCAGCCACACGATACGGGCCGTGGAGGCGCCCTGCACGCGCAGGGCCTCCACAAAGGGCTCCTCCTTAACCACCATCGCGCGCGAGCGTACGATGCGTGCCATGCTCGGCGTGTACACAATGACGAGCGCGATGATAACGTTCCACACGCTCGCCCCCATCATCGCCATGAGCGCGATGGCCAGCAGCACGCCCGGAATGGACATAAGGCCGTCGCAGATGCGCATGAGAATATGATCGAGCCTCTCGTTGTAGCACGCATAGGCGCCGATCACCAAGCCGAGCGCACTCGTCGCGAGCGTGACGGCAACGCCAACGCCAAGCGACACGCGCGCGCCCGCGATGACACGGGCAAGCAGGTCGCGGCCAAAGTCATCGCAGCCACAGGGATGCGCGGGCGAAGGTGCCGAGAGTCGCAACGTCATCTCCTGCGCATTGGGATTAACCGTCCACACCAGCGGACCGACGAGCGCGCGATCAGCGCAATCGCCAGGAAAATGCAGCCGCCGACCACAAACCCCTTGTTGGCAAGAGCCTTCTTAAAGTTTGTCATCATGCATCGCCCCATTTGCGAGCGCGCGGGTCAAAAGCGCCGTAGGCAAGGTCGACAGCCAGATTGATCACCGAATTCAACAAGGCGATGACCAGCAGCACGCCCTGAATCACCGGATAGTCGCGACGCTCGATAGAGCTCGTGACCAGCTGGCCCAAACCAGGGATGTTAAAAATGGCCTCAGTCACCACGGCGCCCGTAATCAGGGCGCCAAAAGAATAGCCGACCGAGGTGAGAATCGGCAGCGCTGCGTTGCGCAGGGCATGGGCCAGCACCACGCGAACCTCGGAGACGCCCTTGGCACGCGCGGTCTTGACGCAGTCAAGCTGCATGGCCTCGATAACGCTCGAACGGGTCATGCGCATGAGCAGGGCCGCCTGCACGCATCCAAGCGATATGGCCGGCAACGCAAGATAGCGTAAATGGCTGAACCAGCCCTTCGATAGCGGCGCATAGCCGGCCACCGGGAACACACGCAACGTGACGGCAAACAGCCACATAAGCATGAGCGCCATCAAAAAGCCGGGTATCGCCACGCCCAAAAGAGCAACGACTCGCAAGACCGCGTCAGTGCGCGACCCATGTTTGAGAGCAGCGACGACGCCGCAGGGCAGCGCAATCAACAGCGCGATGAGCTGCGCCAGAAGCGCGAGCGATAGCGTGGGGCCAAAGTGCTCGGCGATCGCCTGCGTGACGGGCTGGCGCATAAAATACGAATCGCCCAGGTCACCGGTAAGCACGCCGCCCATCCACTCAACGTAGCGCTGCGGCAGCGGCTCGTTGAGTCCCAGGCTATCGTTGACGTGCTCGATCTGGTCGGCCGTAGCCTCCATGCCGAGCATCGAAGAGGCCGGGTCGCCCGGTGTGAGATAGATAATCAAAAACACGACGACCGAGATGATGAGCATCACCGGAACCATCGCGCCTATACGTTTGAGCGTGTACTTCAACATGCGAGGCGTCTATTTCCCCTCTGAACGTGGACAGGGCGTGGCAGCCACAGGGAACCAGACCCCTCCAGCCGCCACGCCATCTATTGCATTACTCCGGACGCTTGGCATTCCAAACGATGGCGCCGTCGAGCACCTCGACGTCCTCGACGTCTGCCTGGGTGCCCGTGATGGAAGCGTAGTGGCAAAGCGGCTCGATGACGGCGATCTCATAGAGGCGCTCCTGAGCCTCGGCCCACTTCTTGGCCGCGGCGTCGGTGTCCTTGGCGGTGCGGGTCTCGGCCACAAGCTTGAGCGCCTTCTCGTCGGACAGGCCATAGAAGGCCTTGGAGACCGAGAGGGACTGGGCCGGGATGGGCTTGTAGTTGGTGGAAGCCACAAAGAGGTCCCACTGCTCGGGCTTGCCGGAGCGGATGTCCATGAAGGTCGCGAACTCGTAGCTGTCGACCTCGGCGGTGAAGCCGGCCTTCTCGAGCTGCTCCTGCAGCGCGACGGTGGCGTTGTACATATCCTTGTAGTCGGGGGTGGTCAGCAGCTTGACCGTCTCACCGGCATAGGAGGTCTTGGCCAGAGCCTTCTTGGCGGCCTTGGCGTCGGCCTGGTTGAAGTACTTCTTGCCCGCGTCGGTCGCCCACTGAGTGTTCTCGGGGTTGCCAAGGTTGGGATCGATGTTGAAGAGCTCCTTCTCGCCATAGGCGGCAAGAGCGGCCGCCTCGCAGTCGATAGCTATGAGAGCGCACTTGCGGATCTCCTCGTCGGCGAAGATGCCCTCGTTCATGTTGAGGAAGGCGGTCAGAACGCCGGCGTTATGGCTGTAGAGCTTGACGTCGTCGTTGCCGTCGAAGTCGTGGTAGTTCTCGGTGGGGATCTCGCCAGCGATATCGTACTCGCCGGTCTCAAACCCGCTCACGCGCGTGGAGGCCTCGGTCACGAACTGATAGTAGATATCCTTGGTGGGCGCGGAGACCTTGCCGGTGTAGCCCGAAGCCTTGCCGTGGGCGGCGACATAATCCTCGTTGCGGGTGAGATGGATGTACTGGTCCTGCTTCCACTCCACCAACTTGTAGGCACCGGTACCCACGTACTCGGTCACGCCGGTATCGCCCGCGGCCTCGATGACCTCGGAGGGGAAGATACCCGGATACTGGGAGTGGTTGCCCAGGATGATCAGAAAGTCGATGGCAGGCTCGGTCAGCGTGCAGGTGACCTCGTGGTCGCCCGAGACGGCGAAGGTGGCGCCGGGCAGCAGGCTCGCGGCGCGGTCGTTGACGGTGAGCCAGCGGTTCATCGAGGCCACGACGTCCTCGGAGCCAAACTCCTTGCCGTTGTGGAAGGTGACGCCCTCGCGCAGCTTGATGGTGTAGGTCAGGCCGTCGTCGGAGACCTCATAGCCCTTGGCCAGCACGGGCTGGGGCTCGTAGTCGCTATCGAGGCCAAAGAGCGGCTCGACGACGTTGCAGATGATGTCCATGGTCACAAGCGACGACGTGGTGTGCGGATCGAGACCGTCCGGGCTCGCCGGTAACGCGATCTGCAGCTCGTCGCGATACTCCACATCCTGGCCGGAGGCAGCGGCGCTACCGCTCTCGGCGCCCGAACCGCCGCAGCCGGTGAGGCCGAGTCCGGCCAACACGGAAAGCGTGCCAAGGCCGGCTACAAAGCTGCGACGGGAAATGCCCGCCTGGGTAAGGTCGTTGTTCATAAAAATCCTCTCATAGCTGAACAAACGGACAAATATATGCAAAGCCGGACAGCGCCTTGCGGTGCATCGGGGTACCGCCCGGCAAAAGCAACGATACGTAATGGGGCCATCAAAGGGCCGACGTACCCAAGCTCCGCCACATCGGATGAAAATCGAGAGCTTCAGCCATAACGGGTCCCCTCTCGAACCAAAAACGAGATACGACGGCATGGATGCACCACGGACGGTGACAATCCAGGCGCACTCAAACCCGGAATTTTAGGGAACCTGCTTTGCGGTCGATTATTTAGTTGTGCGTCGTCTCTCCCGGAGCCGTGAACATACCTGCTCATATGCGACTCCGAGCCATATACAGGGCGCGCGCGGCAACGCGGCGAATGTATGTCGTCTGCGGCATGTGCGCACCCTCCTTTACAAGTTGAGGTCAACTATATCAACGGTCGTCGACCATGCGAACACCGTTGACATTCGTACGACAGCGTCGCGTGCCGGAGTTTAATAAATAATTATCTTTATTGATAAGAGTTTGTCATCCTTCATTCGGCGAACGGCAAGACAAAGCCGCCGAGGCCTATATCCCCGACGGCATTACCCGGCGCTATCGACAAACCAAATGGATCCTACTCGCATCGAAGTGCATGCGCAGGTTCTCGCCTGCTTGCGGCAGCTCGTCGACAGGCACGCCCACTTTGTTGACCTTCCACTGCAGACGCGTGGGCGCATCGACGCGCGGCACGTCCAGCAACACCAGCCGCTCAAAACGCGAATCGCTCACGCGGGCCACATGCAGGTCATAGCTGTTGCGACCACGCTCGACACGGTTGTCAACATGGAAGTAGCTTGCCCGAATGCCCAGGTACGCCACATTATCGGGAACCTCGCGACCCACGTTAAAGGTCATGCCCCAGTCGAGGGCCTCAACTTCTTCGGGCCCGATCTTTTGTGCGCGGCTTGTGTTCTTGCAGCCCGTCAGGCGCAGCGCCGCCAGCGTCTGCGGACGGCGGACCACGTCCTCGACGGAGCCGATCTCCTCAACATGCCCGTCGTGCATCACGCAGATGCACTGGCACAGGCGGCATGCCTCGTCGATGTCGTGGCTCACGTAGAGCACGGTGCGGTTGCATACATCGAACAGGTCGAGCATGTTCTGCTCGAGGGCGCTCTTAAGATAGGAATCGAGTGCGCTCATGGGCTCGTCGAACATAAAGATGCCCGGATGCGCCGCCACCATGCGCGCAAGCGCCACACGTTGCTGCTGACCGCCCGAGAGTCGTACGGGATAGCGGTCAGCAAAATCGGCCAGTCCAAAGATACCCAGGTAGCGCTCGGCAAGCTGCTTGCGCGCCGCGGCGTCGCCCGCATCCTTTACGCCGGCACATACGTTATCGGCCACTGTCATATTAGGGAACAGCTGATAGTTTTGGAACAGCAGGGCGCATTTTCGCTCCTGAGGCGACAGGTTGATGCCCGCTGCCGAGTCAAAAAAGGTCACGCCGTTGACGACGATCCTGCCCTCGTCGGGCGTCTCCACGCCGGCGATGCAACGCAGCGTACAGCTCTTGCCGCAACCCGAGGCGCCCAGCAGTGCCACACGCTCCTCGCCGGCCTCAAGCTGCATGTCGAGCATAAACCCGGGATAGCGCTTTTTGATATCCAGAACGAGTGACATGACCTATCGACCTCCCTGCATAGCGGGCTCATCGCGCATGAGCTCAGCCAATGCCTCGCGATCGATACGCAGCGCATCGCCGCCGACTGGGTCGAGCGAATCGCCCTGTCCGGCGAAATCTTTGACCTGTTTGCGCTCCGCACGGGAAAGGCCCCGCTCGCGATACTTTTGCGAATGAGCGGTGTACATATTGATGAACAGGATGACCAGGAAACTGAACACGATCACGACGACGACCCAAAAGAGGGCCACCGACGTGTTGCCGCCCATCCACTCAAAATAGATGGCAATGGGGATGGTCTGCGTAATACCGGCGTAGTTGCCCGCAAAGAACAGGGTACAGCCAAACTCGCCCATCGCGCGGGCAAAGGCGAGCACCGTGCCGGCGGCAATCGAGGGCCAGCCAAGCGGCATCATAAGCTTGGTAAAGATGCGACGCTCGGACCAGCCCAGTGTGCGCGCCGCATCGAGCATCTGCGTGTCGAGGCTCTCGAAGGCTCCGAGCGCCGTACGATAGACGAGCGGGAACGACACCACCACGGCAGAGATCACCGCCGCCGGCCACGTAAAGACGATCGAGATGCCGTGAGCGATAAGCCACTGGCCGACCCCGGTCGAACGTCCAAACAGCATAAGCAGCAAAAAGCCGCACACCGTGGGCGGCAGCACCATAGGAATCGTAAAGACCGAATCAAGCAAACCCTTCACGCGGCTCGAGGTACCCATGGTCTTCCATGCGGCAAACAGGCCCAGCGCAAACGCGATTACCAGGGCAAGTCCGCTCGTTTTGATGGACACCCAAAACGGGCGATAGTCGATGTCGCCCAAAAAGGAAGCAAGAGAGGTCAAGGGCCCCCGCTCATCCCGCAACACGACGGACGATGCTTCTACCATTTGAGCGCTATCAAGCCAACGCGCGCCGCCCTTGGCATCACCCGAGGCTGATGCAATCACCACATAGCGGTCCCCATCCGCACCGCGCTCGTCAAAGCCATAGGTATACCCGCCGGCATCAAACGTTGTTTCCGCCGTGACATACCAAGGAAGATCCACGTCCCCTAGCTGCGCACCTCCCATGCAGTTTGCGCTGTCGAGCTTACAGACGAGGGCCTTGAGACCCGATACGCAGTCGTTATCCTGCGGATCCAATTCATACTTCTCGACCGCCTTGGGCGATATCCACACCACAACGCGATCGGCAGCAGGCGCCACTACAAGGTCCACGCCCTCGTCAACGGGAAACCGGTAGCCCTCAGGCTGGCCCTCCATGGCACGAGCGGTCCCCTTGGCCAACCGCTCAAAACCCTCGATCCCATAGGAAAGCCCATGGGCGGTCGCAGCAACCTGGGCCCCGTCCTCAACGTCTCCAGCAAACGCAAATCCCGGCACCCAGCAAAGCGAGAAGGTCAAAGCACAGGCGACAAGCATGCGGAATCTATTAAGCACGAAAAGCTCCAAGCGAATACAAGGACGGAGTGAAACACAAAACGATGGAATTATCGCGCCAAGCCGCACTACGCGGAAAGCTCAAAGCCGTACTTAGCCCAAATCTTCTGAGCCTTCTTGTTGGACAGGCAGAAGTCGATAAACGCCTTGGCCTCGTCGGCGTGCTCGGAGCCATCGGCGACAGCACCCGGGTACACGATAGGCTTGTGCGAGTCCTCGGGACACACGAAGGCCTCCTCGATGCCGTCGTAGCGGAAGATATCGGAGCTGTAGACAAATCCAGCCACGCAGTCGCCTGTGGACACATAGGCGGCGGCGGTGCCCACTTTATCGGCCAGTACGACCTTGTCGGCAATCACGGGAGTATAGTCGCCGTCGTCGCCCTCGGTGCCGGTGTAGAGGCCCACGGAGGCCAGGGCCTGGTTGGCATACTTGCCGGCGGGGACGGTCTTGGCGTCGCCAATGGCGATCTTACCGTCCAGGTTCGCGACGTCGGCGATGGCCTCGACCTTGGTGTCGGAGCCCTCGGCGCGAATGATCACGAGGTCGTTGACGAACATATCCTCACGGGTGTCGGTGTCGACGAGCTCAGCGGCCTCGGCGTCATCCATGGTGCCCTTGGAAGCCGTGATGAGCACGTCGACGGCGGCACCGGCGCGCATCTGCTCGACAAGGTCGCCAGACGCCTTAAACTGCGTGTCGGCAAAGGTGGTGCCGGTCTGGTCGGTGTAGAGCTCTTGGACCTCGGGCAGGGCCTTCTCGAGGGAGTTAGCAGCGAAGACCTGCAGCTCGACAGCCTTCTTGGAAGATGCCTTAGCAGAACCGGCATCGGAGCCAGTCGGCTCGGACGTCTTGTTGCCCGAGCAGCCGGCAAGGCCAAGGCCGGCGGCAGCAGAAAGCGAGACAAAACCGCGGCGTGAAACCATATCGAACATATTCAACCCTTTCGGATCTTGTGCCCGGGTACCCTACCGCGGGCTTTAATCTGCAATCAGATTATACTTCTGCGCGAATAATGATTATGAGAAATTATTCTCTCCAGAGAATATAGTTTCAAGTTACCGTGCACCTCGGTGTCGCTTCGGCGGAAAACAAAAGCGGAGCGACCGATAAGGTCGCCCCGCCGCAGGTAAACCGCTTAGTTGGTATGTCCGCCGCCCGCTGTCATCTGAGCCGCATGCTCCAGCTGGTCTGCTATGGCCTCCCAGCTTTCGCGGGCGGCCTTCGTAGAACCGGGAAAGTTTACGACAAGTGTATGACCTCGTTGCATGCAAATAGCACGCGAGAGCATGGCGCGGCGCGTCTTGGTCATCGAATACGCGCGGATTGCCTCTGCAATACCCGGCACATCGCGGTCGCAGACGGAACGCGTCGCCTCGGGCGTAACATCGCGCATCGAAAGCCCCGTGCCGCCGCAGGTGAGCACGACATTGGCGTGGCACTCATCGGCGGCTTCCACAATGGCATCACCGATCTCGCTGACGTCGTCGCGTACGACCACGTGTGAGGAGACCGTCCAGCCCTGTGCCTCGATAAGTTCCTCGAGTGCGGCTCCAGCCTCATCCTGGGCAAGATCGCGCGTATCCGAGCACGTCACAATCGAAATCTTCAGCTCCATAACATTCCTCCTATAGCACCGTGCCCTCAGGCAGGTCGACACGCACGACATCCACCACGTCGCCCGCCTTGAGCTCGCACGGACCTTCGTCAATACGCAGCAGGCAGTTGGCCCGCTGCATTGTGCCGAGCAGCGCCGAATTCTGCGTCTTGGCCTCGGTCACCAACAACTCACCGGTCTCGGGGTCGCGCAAAACCGTGGCGCGATCGAAGAAGCGGCGATGCTGTCGCTTTTTCACGCCGTGTGTGAGCGTCGCCCGTTGCACGGGACGCGCACCCTCGGCAAAGCCGCGCATCTTGCGGATCGCCGGGCGGGCGAGCATCTCAAAGCCCACATACGCCGCGGCCGGGTTGCCCGAAAGCCCCAGGTAGGGCTTACCCCCGAGCAAGCCAAACGTGATGGCCTTGCCGGGGCGCATCGAGATGCGGTCAAACAGTACCTCGCCCTCGCGCCGGACGAGCGCCGTCACGAAATCGTAATCGCCCGCCGAGGCGCCACCGCTCGTAATGACAAAATCGCACTCTCGCGTGGCGCGATGTACCAGCTCGGCAATCGCCTGCTCATCATCGGGCGCGATGCCGTAGAACACGGGCTCGGCGCCGGCATCGAGTGCCTCGGCCATCAGCGCCGAGGAGTTGGAATCGCGAATCTGACCACGCGCCGGCACCTTACTCGGTGCGACCAGTTCCGTGCCCAGCGAGATGATGCCCACACGCGGGGCAGCGTGCATCTTCACGCTCGCGTATCCGGCGCTCGCCAGCAGACCCGCGCCGGCCGGAGCCACAACCTCGCCAGCGCGCATCACGACGTCGCCGGCATGGGCTTCCTCAGCAGCCGAGCGAACGTTCTCCCCTACCTTGGCCGGCGCCGAGAAGCGAACGTGCGAGCCCTCGTTGCCATCGCCGTCGAGCACATCGACGATCTCGTATTTCACCACGACGTCGGCACCTTCGGGCACCGGCGCGCCTGTCATAATGCGGACCGCCTCGCCCGCGCCGATAGCGCCCTCAAACACATGGCCCGCGGCCTCGTGTCCGATAACGTCGAGCGTCACCGGCGCCTCGCCAGATGCCTGTGCCAAGTCCGCCGAGCGCACGGCATATCCGTCCATAGCGCTGTTGGCAAACGGCGAGATATCGATATCGGCCACCGCGTCCTCGGCCAAGGGAAAACCAGCCGCCTGCCACACGGGAATCTCGATGAGATCCGTCGGAGCAACGTGCGACAGGACAATCGACTGTGCGTCATCCAGCGGAATGAGTTTCTCTGCCATATGCACCTCTTAATGTCACGGCGCACAACAGGGGCGCCGATTCTTTATGCTTGTCTCAGTATAATCCCCCGACGCACGACCGCGACTCGGCCTGTACCCGCAAATACACCTGTCGGTTGCAGGCTGCGAAACAGAATGGAAACCAACCCACCGGCTCGTCGCGTTTGCCGCGTTTTATAATGCTTGCGTTGCAACCTAAAAGAGGAACGTATGGCTCATAACGACAAACCCGAAAGCGCAAACGAGGCGCAGGATCATTCCCAGCCGCTCGACGACGGCGGCTTTTTCTCCCTGAACGACATCATCACGGCAGGCAGACATCAGATCACCCGCTCCGAGCATCTCTTGGCTGCCGACACGCGCCGCAACGCCCGCAACCTACTCGCGAGCGCTAAGTTACTCGTACTCGTCGTCATCGTCTCGCTCGCCATGGGCGTTGCCGCTTGGGCGTTTTTGGCCTCGTTGAATATCGCGACCGACTATCGCGAGCACCATTCGTGGGTGTACGCCCTGCTCCCCATCGTGGGTATGGCCACCGCGTGGGTCTACAAGAACCACGGTCTCGCCGCCAAGCGTGGCAACAACCTGGTCATTGACTCCGCCCTGGGCACACGCCTCATCCATATGCGCATGGCCGTCCTCACCTTCGTCTGCTCCACGCTCACGCACCTAACGGGCGGATCGGCCGGTCGCGAGGGAGCTGCGGTGCAGATTGGCGGCACCATCGCCAGCAACGTCTCGAGCCTCGCACACCTCAAAAAGCATGATCACCACGACCTCATGCTCGCTGGCATCTCGTCGGCCTTTGGCGCCGTATTCGGCTCGCCCCTTGCCGGAGCTTTCTTTGGCATGGAAATGTGCTTTATCGGCAAGATCGACTACACCGCGGGCATCTACTGCCTGGTCGCCTCGTTTACCGGCTACTTTACGTCGCTTGCCTTGGGAACCGAGTACGAAGCGAATGTTATAGCCAGCGTTCCCAACATGACACCACGGACGGTTGTCATCGTTGTTATCAGCGCCATTATCTTCGGTTTGACGGCACGCCTCTTTGCCTGGTCGGTTCGAACCGTCAAGAGCCTGTACGGTCGCTTTATCACCAATTACCTTATTCGCGCACTCATAGGCGCACTCGTGGTTTTGGCCGCTTATGCCCTCCTCGACGCCTGGGACTACGCCGGCCTTTCCACGTGGCTTTCCGGCGCCGGTTTTGCAGGCAACACCACCCTGGCGGACGCAGCCATCAAGTTGGTCGTCACAGCGCTTACCCTGGGCGCGGGCTTCCAAGGCGGCGAGGTCACGCCCCTGTTTGGCATCGGTGCGGCACTCGGTGGCTGGATCGGTTGCCTTACCGGGCTCGATCCCAGTTTTCTGGCGGCTCTCGGCATGCTCGGCGTGTTCTGCGCCGGCCTCAACGTGCCCATCACCACCTGCATGATGGCCATCGACCTGTTCCACGGCACGGCAGCCGGGTTCTTTGTCATCGTGGCCTTTATCAGCTACCTAACCGCCGGACACCGCGGCGTATACCCCGCCCAGCGCATCATCTCACCCAAGCGCCGTTCGCTTATTGTGGATGAGGGCGGTACGGTAGCGGATGCTATCGAGCGCCACAACGACCTGATAGAGTAGACGTTAGTATTCGCCGTGCAGCCACAATCGGGGGCAATCCGACCTGAGCGCGACCGCACTGCCATGTCACACGCCGGGAGTCGCCCCATGCACGCAACTGATTTTGGTCGCACGCTCATCATCGCCAACCCAGCCGCCCAGTCGGGCGCCGCGCATGAGGTTGCCGAGCGCCTGCAGCGCTTTTTGGATATGACCGCGCGCGCATCCCAGTTTGACTTGGTGCTAACCGAGCGCATGGGACACGCCAAGGAGCTGGCCGCCCAAGCAACGGACTATCGCACCGTTATCGCACTCGGCGGCGACGGCGTAATCCACGAGATCGTCAACGGGCTTATGACACAAAAGGAGGACGCCCGCCCCGCTCTTGCCGTCCTGCCCGTGGGCTCCGGCAACGATTTTGCCCAGACGCTCGGCATCGACGATTTCTCCGGCAAGGATTTTGGCGCGCTGCTCACCTGTGAGCTGCAGCGTCAGGACATCGGGCGCATTCGCTCGTGGAACCCCGCAAGCGGTAGCGGCGAGGCTTCCGTTGAGTACTACGACCAAACGCTTTCGGTCGGGATCGATGCCGCCATCGGTCTGGGCACCACTGAGCTGCGCAAAAAGACCGGCTTGACGGGCGCTCCGCTCTACACCCTCTCAGGACTTGAGCAGTTTGGCCTGCGCTATCGCAACTACCCCATGACTATCAGCTTTGATGGCGCGCCCGCCGAGCACGTGCGGGCGATTATCATGGCCATCCAGCTGGGACCCACCTATGGCTCGGGCTATCGCATCTGTCCCGACGCCGACCCCTGTGATGGCATACTCGATGTCTGCTACGCCTGCGGCCCCGTTCCGCGTGCGGTCGCGCTTCCCATGTTCCTTTCGGCCAAAGATGGGCACCATACCAAGCTGCCACCGGTTCGCATGCGCCGCTGTCGCCATGCCGAGCTTACCTTTGAGGAGCCCGACTACCCCATCCAGGCCGACGGCGAGCCCGTTGTCGCCTCGCGCATCGAGGTCGACGTCCTCGCCGGCGCCCTCCACGTCTGGCACCCCACCCGCTAACCCCACCTAAGTTGCGGTGAAATAGGGACTGTTTATGCATCTAAAGCCGCAAAACAGTCCCTATTTCACCGCAACTTATGAGGAGATCATTCGTCGCTGCCCGGTTTGCGACGGTTGGCCTTTTTAATCGCATTGAAGTGCTTGTCGTTGAGTCTGCGCTGGCGAGAGCGCTGAGGCACCTTGGTCTTTACGCGTCGGCGCGGTGGACGCCCGCGACGCTCAAGCTCAGCGCGCAGCTTACGCAGACAGCTCGCGCGATTCTGAAACTGGCTGCGGCTCTCACGCGCCGTCACGACAATCCCCGAAGGGATATGTTTCATGCGCACCGCCGAGTCCGTCGTGTTCACGCCCTGTCCGCCCGGACCCGTCGCGCGAAACACCTGCACCTCGCAATCGCGCGCCAACTCCTCGACCGACATCTCGGCATAGCGCGCATACTCGCGCCATCCCATCTTGTTCTCATCCATATCAATACCTCCCCTCATAAAAAATGTGACAAAGGGAAAGTCCCTTTGTCACATCGCATACCAATCGCATGTGTTGCGCGCTTAGGCGAAGGTGATCTCGCCGTTCTCGCAGTCCATATCGGCGATACGGGCCAGGCTCTCAACGCGGAAGCCGCGTTTGCGGAGTTTATCGCCGCCGCCCTGGAAGCCCTTCTCAACGGCGATGCCAATGCCGGCAACTTCGGCGCCCGCAGCCTCGCAGATCTTAATAAGGCCCTCAAGTGCGCAGCCGTTGGCCAGGAAGTCGTCGATAATCAGGACCTTATCGCCCTCGGACAGGAAACGCTTACCCACGATAACCGGGTACTCCTTCTGCTTGGTAAAGGAATAGATGGTCGTGGCATACTGCTCGCCGTCGAGGTTGATGGACTGGGCCTTCTTGGCAAAGACCACCGGCACTCCGCCAAAATGCTGAGCCGCGATGCAGGCCATACCAATGCCCGAAGCCTCGATCGTCAGGATCTTGTTGATCTCGACACCCTCGAACAGACGGGCCCACTCGGCACCCATGTGGTCGAACAGCTCAACGTCGCACTGGTGGTTGAGGAAGGCATCAACCTTAAGGACGTTACCGGCCTTTACGATGCCGTCATGGCGAATACGATCCTCAAGCTCCTGCATGGCGCAACCCCTTCTCGCGGCAACGATACCGCGCGATTAATAAACTTTGTTCGATAGTCTACCACGGACCGACCCCCGCCCGCCCCACAAGCCGCATCGCACCACAAACCAGTCTTTTTGGGACGGCGCGAATCGTGGCAGACAGCCTCCCAACATGCTAATGGCGGGCACGCATCCTCACCAAACGTACCATGGCGAGTGCAAAACCCACAGCGGCCACAGCCATAAGCACGTAGAACACCGAGCGAAAGCCAAACAGGAACACATCCGGACGGCCTGCAACAAAACTGGTCACGGCCTCGCCCATCGCCACGCTCATCTGCCCATACAGGATATTCGACGCCACCGTAATGCCGAGTGCCATGCCGGCGTAGCGCGCCAGGCTGCCCAGGCTGCCCGCAAAGCCGAGCGCTTCGCGCGGAGCTGAGCCCATATACAGCGAGTTGTTGGGGCTCTGGAAAATCGACGTGCCACACGACATAAACGCAACGCAGCACACGATCACAGGGATAGAAGAGTGCTCGTCGAGCGTGCTTACCGCAAAGAGACCGCACACGTACACGCCCAGGCCGACCGCCGTGGGGCCCTCGCAGCCAACACGGTCCGAAACCGTACCCGAAAGCGGTCCGATAAAGGCATTCACCATCGGCAGCGCCAAAAAGAGCAATCCGGAAATGTCGGAACCAAAACCGTGGGCGTCCTGAAAATAGAACGGCAGGATAAACTCGGATGCGCCAATACCAACGAACACGATGAGCATGCAGGCAAGGTTGATGGTGAAGGCCGAATTTGCAAAGCAGCGACGAGCAGCCTCAATCAGGGACATGGGGCGTTCGCCGGCCTCTGGCTTAACGTGCGGCAGCGTGTAGAGCCCCACGATAAACGAGATGACGCCAATGGGCAGGTTGATGAGGAAGATGCTCTCCCAAGGAAAGCTTGCCACCAGCATGCCGCCGAGCACGGGGCCACACATCATGCCGAGGGCCACGAAGGTCGCGAGAATACCCATGGCACGGCCTCGTTCGCGCGCCGGAAACGACTCGGTGATGATACCCATGTTGTTGGCCATGGCCGCCGCGCAACCGACGCCCTGAACAATGCGTGCCAGGATAAGAACCTCGAGCGAGGACGAAAGGCCGCACAGCAGCGAACCGACCGAAAAGACGATGACGCCCAGCTGGAACACATTCACCTTGCCGCGCACGTCGCCCAGACGGCCAAACGGCAACATAGCCACGCATGTCGCAAGCAGATACACCGAGCTTACCAGCTGAATGCGATCAAGGCCCACGCCCAGCTCCTTTTGCATCACGGGCAGCGCCACGGTCACGACGGTCGAATCCAGACACACCATAAACGTCATGATGAGCACGGTAAACAGAATCGCCCACTTGTTCTTGCCATGGGTGTCGCCCTCTAGGGCAATGTGCTCGCGGCGCAGCTGCTCTGCAGTTTTCTCCATATCCATCCTTTCGAGTGGCCCAACGCAAAAAAACGGGGCCCCAATCGCCTGCAAACAGCCGCAATTGGGGTCCCGCCTACGGAATCGGAACGAAAGGTCACCGAAGCTTTCTGCCAGCATCGGCGCCTTGCACGAACGCTAGCCTAGCACTGCTCGAGCGCCTGCTCAAGGTCGGCAATCAGATCGGCCGTGTCCTCGAGGCCGCACGACAGGCGCACCATGTCGGCGGAGATGCCACAGGCGATGAGCTCCTCATCGTTCATCTGGCGATGCGTGGCATTAGCGGGATGCAGGCAGCAAGTGCGGGCGTCGGCCACGTGCGTGGCGATCTGGGCGAGCTTGAGGCTCTTCATAAAGGTCTCGGCCGCCGCGCGACCACCGTTAAAGCCAAAGCTCACAACGCCGCAGGTACCGTTGGGCATGTACTTCTGAGCGAGGTCATAGTACTTATCGCCCTCCAGGCCCGGATAGCTCACGAAGCGCACCTTGGGATGGCTCTGCAGGAACTTGGCAACGGCCAGGCCGTTCTCACAATGACGCGGCATGCGCACATGCAGGCTCTCGAGCGAGCTGTTCAGGAAGAAGGCCGCCTGCGGGTTCTGCATGGGGCCGAGGTCGCGCATGAGCTGCGCGGTGGCCTTGGTAATGAAGGCGCCCTCGCGACCGAACTTCTCGGCATAGGTCACGCCGTGGTAGCTCTCGTCGGGCGTGGTGAGACCCGGGAACTTGTCCGCATGGGCCATCCAGTCAAACTGGCCGTGGTCGACGATCACGCCGCCCAGGTAGGCAGCATGTCCATCCATGTACTTGGTGGTGGAGTGCGTAACGATGTCGGCGCCCCACTCAAAGGGACGGCACATCACGGGTGTCGGGAAGGTGTTGTCGACCATCAGCGGCACGCCGTGGTCATGTGCGGCCTTGGCAAAGCGCTCAATATCGAGCACGGCAAGGGCGGGGTTTGCGATCGTCTCGCCAAAGACGAGCTTTGTGTTGGGCTGAAAGGCAGCCTCCAGCTCCTCATCGGTGCAGTCGGGGGCGACGAACGTGCAGGTCACGCCCATGCGGCCCATGGTGTGGGCGAGCAGGTTGTAGGTACCGCCGTAAATGGCAGAGCTCGCGACCACATGATCGCCGGCACCGGCCACGTTAAAGATCGCGAGGAAATTCGCAGCCATGCCCGAGCTCGTGAGCATCGCAGCGGTGCCGCCCTCCATCTCGCAGATCTTGGCGGCAACGAGATCGCACGTGGGGTTCTGCAGACGGCTGTAGAAGTAGCCAGACTCCTCCAGGTCAAACAGCTTGCCCATGTGCTCCGACGTGTCGTACTTCCACGTGGTGGACTGGTAGATGGGCACCTGGCGCGGCTCCGCATCTCCCGGGTGATAGCCGCCCTGAACACATGTAGTACCGATAGTCTGCTCGCTCATATCTAGCTCCCTTACCTGGGTTACGTTTTATTCGGTTCACGATACCGCTACCCTGCACCCCTCTCAACCCATCCCCAAGGTAGGTTATGGGACAAATTGATTAGGGGTATTTATCTCAAGCCTTGGGCATTTGCTCGATAGATAAAAATGAGGCATACATGAAGCTCTCGATGATTACATGCCCCGTCACGGGTACCATAGGCGGGTACACCGTGACCAAGGAGACAACGATGAAGCAGATCGATACCACCCAGCTCGACACCGCCGCCTGCCAGGCTCAGGCTGCCGAATACCACGCCCGCGGCTTTAACTGCGCACAGGCCGTTGCCTGCACGCTCGCACCTGCCGTCGGGCTCGACCCCCAGACCGCCTTTACCCTCACCGAGGGCTTTGGCGCCGGCATGGGTGGCATGACCGAGACCTGCGGCGCCATCTCGGGCGCTGTTGCCATCATGGGCTTTGTAATGAGCAACGGCATGGAGAACCCCAAGACCAAAGGCCAGACCTACAAGCTGTCGCGCGAGATTGCCAAGCGATTTGGCGAGAAGAACACGACGACCGTCTGCGGCACGCTCAAGGGCATCGGATCGGATAAAGGTCCGCTCCGCAGCTGCCCCGGCTGCATCGACGATGCCGTCGAGATCGCCTGCGATGTGCTAAAGCAGCTCGCCGAGTAAACGGCAGCAACATAAAACGACGGCCGGCGCGTTTGGGATCCATCCAAAAGAACGCCGGCCGTCGTCGTTAGAACTCGGCAAACTCGGGAGCGCCGACCTCGATCTCCTCGCGCCCCGCCATAAGCTCGCGCATCTTAACGCAAAACGACTCCTGCTCCCCTGCCTTAAACACAAAATGAAGTGTCACGGCATCCGCGAAATCGGTATCCGAAACCTTGGCACCCGAATCCTGCGCCAAACGAAGCACCTGCTCATACTGCGGATAGGCCACATGCACGTCAACCGGCACGACGCTTGTCATCTCAACGATCTGCCCTGCCTCCTGAGCCGCGGCCACCGCCGCCTGCGTCGCCGCGGTATAGGCGCGTACCAAGCCACCAGGCCCCAACAGCGTGCCACCAAAATAGCGCGTCACCACGCAGCAAACATTTTTGAGCCCCGCACCGCGCAGCACCTCGAGCGTCGGCATGCCGCTCGTGCGGCTCGGCTCACCATCATCGCTCTGGCGCTCGCGCCCATCGACCAAAATCCACGCGGGAACATTGTGTCGAGCGTCGTAATGACGCTTGCGAACCATCTCGATAAAGGCATTCGCCTCATCCTCGGACTCAATATGGACCAGCTGGGCAATAAACCGGCTCTTGCGGTCCACAAACTCGCCCGAAGCCTCAATATTCGATTGCAGAGTAAAATAGCTGTCCAACAAAGTCCCTCAACAGAATAAAGCGCAGCAACAAACAGCCTCAATAATACGGCAAAGACAGCACCGTTGACCTCGCCAACAAGAACGGAAACGCCAATGATACCGTCACCAACAGCGATAACCCGTCAGCGCGAGCAAGGTGCCTTGAAAGACGAGGGCATTGACCTTATGGTCATGCCCGAAGGCTTGAAAGGCAGATTGCCGCGCTGACGGGTTCGCAGCGTCAACAAAGTGCCGAGTGGGCTTGTAAGCCGGGTTCTGTCGTGAACGGTCATTTATCTTGTCTGCACGTTACCATGCAGCTCCACGCACGCTACCCGAACGCGGACCGGGCCGGCCCATAGCGTTCCTATTCGCGCTTGCTCCGGATGGGGCTTGCCAAGCCGCCGTGTTGCCACGACGCTGGTGGTCTCTTACACCACCGTTTCAGCTTTTCCCTTTACGCCTTGCGGCGCAGGTGGGAGTCTTCTTTTCTGCGGCGCTTTCCGTCGGATCACTCCGCCCGGCCGTTAGCCGGCATCCCGCCCTCTGGAGCCCGGACTTTCCTCACGCGTACTGCAAGCAGCACATCGCGCGACCGTCTGGCCCACTCAGCAGTGCAAGAGTGTAACACACCGTTGCCGCAGGCAATGGCACAACGCAAGCGTTCGACACGATAAACCAAGAACCACACCATGCAGTACAATAGGGTTGTCGATGGGCAACGTCGTCAGTCGAGACGCGACCGCGCTCCACACCCCTCCGTCTACTCGGTGTGTTCCCGCCTCCTCCCCGAGGCGGGATGTCGGCATTTTTTCATGCACCGACAACCAAATAGCTTGTGGATAGCATGGGCAGCATCATGCATCTCGGCACCAAATGCAAAAAGGGACCCGTCCATTGCGGACGGGTCCCTTAAAACAAGTGATAGTCAAACCGATTTACTCGGCGTCGGTCTCCTCGTCCTTCTTCTCGGAAGGCAGCGGGGTAACCTCGATCTCGACGCCCAGAGTCTCAGCAGCGGACTTCATGGACAGGGAGATACGACGACGGTCGAGGTCGATCTCCATGACCTTGACCTGAACCTTGTCGCCCACGTGGGTGACCTGAGAAGGCTGATCGACGTGCTTGTTGGCCATCTCTGAGATGTGAACCAGGCCCTCGATGCCCTCGCCCAGATCGACGAAAGCGCCGAACGGGACAAGCTTGGTCACAGTGCCCTCGACGATAGCGCCGACGGGGTACTTCTTGACCAGTGCGCGCCACGGATCCTCGGTGGTCTGCTTGAGACCCAGGGAGATGCGCTCGCGGTTGAGATCGACGTCGAGAACCTCGACCTCGACCTCCTGGCCGACCTTGACAACCTCGGAAGGATGATTGACGTGGTTCCAGGAGAGCTCGGAGATGTGGATGAGGCCATCGATACCGCCGAGGTCGACGAAGGCGCCGAAGTCGACGATGGAGGAAACGGTGCCCTGGAGACGCATGCCAGACTTGAGCTTAGACAGAATCTCGGAGCGCTCGGCCTTACGGGACTCCTCGAGCACGACGCGACGGGAGAGGACGACGTTGTTGCGGTTGCGGTCCATCTCGATGACGCGAGCCTCGATGCGGGTGCCCATGTAGGAGGTGAGGTCCTTGACACGACGGAGGTCGACGAGGGAAGCGGGCAGGAAGCCACGCAGGCCGATGTCGAGGATCAGGCCGCCCTTGACAACCTCGATAACCTCGCCCTCGACGTTCTCGCCGGAGTTGAACTTCTCCTCGATGCGGTTCCAAGCACGCTCGTACTCGGCACGCTTCTTGGACAGGACCAGACGACCGTCCTTGTCCTCCTTCTGGAGAACCAGAGCCTCGATGGGATCACCGAGTGCAACGATGTCTGCAGGGTTAGCGTCCTTGCGGATGGACAGCTCGCGGACCGGGATAACGCCCTCGGACTTGAATCCGATGTCAACGAGCACCTCGTCATGCTCGATCTTAACGACAGTGCCGTTAACGAGATCGCCCTCATCAAAGTCGGTAATCGTACCGTCGATGAGGTTGTTCATCTCCTCCTCGTTGACATCGTCAAGAGAGAAAATGGACGAGTTCTGAATCTCACTCAAAGGTGGACCCCTTTCGAACTACGGGGCCCCGATTGCTAGGACCTACAGAAGGGTGCGACAAGCACACAACGTTTAGGAACACTCGGGAGCCGACAGATACTAATGTGACGCTTATGCAATCACGTTCGTATAGGTTACGGGGAAATGAGTTCGATTTCAAGCGTGAACTGCGATTTTTTACTCGTGTGGAGACTTTTTCGTAATCTTGTGAACACACGTCTCCGCAACTTGACGATAACCAGCCAGGCATTTGGCTTTGGGGTAAAGTATCCGGAGCCAACGACTCTAGATCAAATTTACGAGAAAGGTGCCCGCGTGCTCAAAGCAGTCGTTTTCGATATGGACGAAACGCTTCTTAGCATCAACCTTAACGCGTTCATCCTTCGCTATTTTAAGGATGTCTCTTCGATGCTCGCGGATATCGGGCGCCGCAGTCGCGGTGGCACGATGGCACGCCTCGGCACCATCCTGGTCGACCTCAACGCCAATCGCCGCAGCGGCACGGATAACCGCACCAATCTTGAGTTTTACCGCACCGAGGTCGAGCACAGGTGCGGCATCTGCCTCTCCGATCCCTTCATCTACGAGGCATTTACTCACTACGACCGCGAAGTTCTTCCGTACAAGAATGACGAACTCATTAACGCCCACGCTATGCCGGGCGCGCACGCCGCGCTCCAGGCCGTACAGGACGCTGGACTGCGTTGTGCGCTCTTTACCAACCCCAGCTTTCCCCAGGGGGCCATCGAGTGCCGCATGGGCTGGGGCGACCTGGCCGACGCCCCCTTTGAACTCGTGACGCACATGGGAAACGCCACCCGATGCAAGCCCGATGCCACCTACTATCTAGAGCAGCTTCAGGTGATGGGGCTCGAGCCACACGAGGTCCTTATGGTGGGCAACGACCCCAAACGCGACTTCCCGTCCCCCGATTGCGGCATCCAAACCGCCTTTGTGGGCCAGGGCAAGCCCAGCCGAGCCACCTGGCGCGGAACCATGGAAGACTTCGCCCGCGACTTTAACGCCGTAATCGAAGCCTTCTACGAGCACCAAATAGCCGACGAACTGTCCTAGCACACTTGGGTTTTACCAATCATGATGTTGAGGATCTCGACGTCGGTATCTTTCATACCCACACGGCCCACGTAGCCCATGCTGGCGATTGTCTGCTCAACGGTATCTTGGATCAGGCCCTCGCCGGCGCGGAAGCCGCGACCCTGCATGGCCATATCATGGCCCAGAATCGCCGCATCGACGGCAGCCGAGATCTTGGCGGCACAGCTCGCCTTGGCGCCGTCGCACACGATGCCGCCCACGTTACCGAGCGTATTCGAGACCGTCGCGCCAATCTGCTCGCGCGTGCCACCGCACAGCCAGGTAATCGCAGCGCCGGCGCCGCACGCGGCGCAAATAGCACCGCAAAACGCCGAGAGCGCACCAATATAGCTCTTGATATGCACGGCGATAAGATCGGACAGCATCACGGCGCGCACCAGGCGCTCGTGGTCGCAACGCAGGTACTCGGCATACTCCATGACGGGCAATGCGCAGGTAATGCCCTGATTGCCCGAGCCGCACACAATGGCGACCGGCAGCGCGCAGCCGTTCATGCGGGCGTCGGACCCGGCGGCCGCACGGGCACGGGCACGGCAGGCGACGTCATCGGCACGAGCACCCAGCAGCGTGCGGCCCACCTCGGCGCCCCAAGCGTGCGCAAGGCCCTCGGCACTGATCGCGCCATTCAGCTCAATCTGACGCTCAACGGCAGCGCGGGCGTCCTCAATGTCGCCGTCCTCAATAAAGTCGATGATGGACTCAATCGACATGGGCGTGTCGGCCTTATCCGCCGCCCGCTCGGCCACCACACGCTCGGCGCAGGCGGCACACTCCCCCGCCGACTTGCCGCATACCGGAATACCGTCGAGCGTATGGCACGTGACATTGGTGTGATGATCGGTAATCTCGACGACCGCGGTATGGCCCCCGGCCGTGGCAGTCACCTTAATGTAGAGGTTGGGCACACCCTCGACAAGCGACACATCGCAGTAGCCGGCGTCGGCGAGGAGCTCGGCCACGCGTGCACGGTCTTCATCGTTAACGCTCTCGAGCACCTCGAGAGCGCTCTTAGCGTCGCCACCCACGGCACCCAGCACGGCTGCCGCCTCAATACCGTGCATACCACCCGAGTTGGGCACGGTCACGCTCTTAACGTTCTTGATGATGTTGCCCGAGCAGGCAACGTCCATATGATCGGGCTCGCAACCGAGCGTCTGACTCGCCAGCGCCGCTGCATAGGCAACGGCAATGGGCTCGGTGCAGCCGAGCGCACAGACAAGTTCGCGGTTCAAAACATCACAAAACGCAGCATCACGGATGGAATCGGTGGGCATAGGTATCTCCTGCTTGCATAACGGGCTGGGCTCTCAAAATAGTTAGCTCCTTTATTTGATAACAATGCATCAAAAACCGCAACCATGGTTCCGGCAGACGGCGCTCAAGCGCAAACTGACGACATTCATTCACGAGAAGCCGGTCTTGTTGCCTGCTAAAGCGTTTGACCAAAAAACGCTCGAGCGTTTACGCAAAAGTCGCGCTATCATGCAGTCGAACGCGGTAAACACCTTTAGCATTTGCGCCGCACAGACCAGAGAGGAACCATCCATGAAGATCGGTATCGGTAACGACCACGCCGCCGTCGAGCTCAAGAACATCATCTCCGAGCACCTGAAGGAGCGCGGCTGCGAGGTCGTGAACTTTGGCACCGACACCTCCGAGAGCTTTGACTACCCCATCGCCGGCTACAAGGTGGGTAAGGCCGTTGCCAACGGCGACGTCGATCTGGGCATCCTGATCTGCGGCACCGGCGTCGGGATTAGCCTGGCTGCCAACAAGGTCGAGGGCGTACGCGCCGTCGTGTGCTCCGAGCCCTTCAGCGCCAAGCTCTCCCGCATGCACAACAATACCAACGTGCTCGCTTTTGGCGCCCGCGTCGTGGGCTCCGAGCTCGCCAAGATGATCGTCGACGAGTGGCTCGACGCCGAGTTTGAGGGTGGTCGTCACGAGCGTCGCGTTAACCTCCTCAACGAGATCGATCACACGCGCGCCCTTAAAATCGTCGACGAAGCCTAAACTATTCAGTGCCACAAGCTAACAGCAGGGGCCCGCTCGGAACAAATGTCCGAG